>Ga0126311_10000084_pt1 | contig 46855 bp, 49 predicted proteins | sample Plot61_FD_92539 | JGI IMG/M metagenome (GOLD analysis project Ga0126311, IMG submission 92539) | Serpentine soil microbial communities from UC McLaughlin Reserve, CA, USA - Plot61 | ecosystem: Environmental > Terrestrial > Soil > Grasslands | place: USA: UC McLaughlin Reserve, Lake County... | reverse complement strand
CTGGCTCGCGAACCACTACGTCTTCCGCGACATCGCAGACATCGGGCCGCCTGCCGGGATCGAGCCACGGCCGTTCGCGGGCGCATTCCTCTTCGGCCTCGCGATGTTCGCGACGCTTTTCCTCGGCGTCGTGCTGGCGGTCTTCCTCACCCTCGGCGCCGTCCACGGCGACGCCGAGCGCGGCCTACTGCAGCCGCTGCTGGTGCGGCCGATCTCGCGACCGATGCTGCTACTCGCGCGCTGGCTCGGGACCGTCGGCGTCTGTGTGCCCTACGTCGGCGCCGTGTACGGCGGCGCGCTGCTGATCACGGGCGTGACCGGCCACTGGTGGCCCGACCACGTCGTCGTGCCGGCGGTCGAGCTCGCTGCGGGCGTGGCCATCGTCGCTGCGCTCTCACTGCTCGGGTCGGTCTTCTTGACGGCGACGGCGAACGGGATCGCGATCTTCATGATCTTCGGCGCGGGTCTCGTCTCCGGCCTGCTCGGCTCGATCGGCCACGCGCTCAACTCGCACACGCTCGAGCACGCGGCAAAGGTGGCGGCCTGGATCGTCCCGTTCGAGGCGCTCTACCAGGACGGACTGCGCGAGATCACGGCCGACACGACCGGGCTGACCGGGTTCCTGCTCCAGCTCGGCCCCTTCGGCGGCGCGTACATCCACGGCGCGGGCGTGCGCGTCTGGGCGGTCGCATACCTCCTCATCGTCGGTGCGGTCGCGGCGTTCGGCTTCTCCCGCCGCGACCTCTAGCCGACGCGCTCGATCCGGGTCGCGCTGATCGCAGGCTTGCCCTGGAACGGCTGGCAGAGCTGCGTGCCGAACGTTCCGCCGTACCGGCGCGCAGCACGCGCCGCGCCGAAGCGTTCGAGCGTCCCGGTGACGAGCACGACCGCTCCGGCGCGTTGCTGCGGCAGGCCGAGCCGACGTCGCGGGCGAGCACCAGCAGATCCGATCGTCGCGGTTGTCGCCGCCGAGGGAGAGGGCGTGCGCGTTCAGGACCTCGCTCACCTAACCCTGGACGCTGACTCGCTTGCCCAGCAGCGAGTCGCGCTCGTCGAGCACCACCGCCTCGACGCTGGGGCTCGTGCTGTCGTCCGGGCCGCTCCCGCTGCCGAACGCCGTCGCCAGGCCGACGTACAGCCCGATGGCCAGGACCGCGAGCACGAGCAGCGCCGTGACGACGACGGGCGTGAGTGGGCGCTCCATCGCCGCTCCGTTGCCCGCACGCCCGCGGTCAAACTCACCACGAGACTGTGCGGCGCCGGCGGACGTCGGCCACGAGCTTCTTCCGCGCGTCGGAGCGAAGGCGGGCGTCCTGCTTGCGCGCCAGCCGCTCGAGCTCGCGTTGCAGTGCGCGGTAGCTCTCCAGCCGCTCGCGCGGCAGCCGGCCCTCGTCGATCGCCTGCTGCACGGCGCAGCCGGGCTCGCGCATGTGCGCACAATCGTTGAAGCGGCAGCCGCCGGCCACCTCGTCGACATCCGCAAACGCCTGCTCGAGTCCCTCGTCCGCATCCCAGAGCTGGACCTCACGCAGCCCCGGCGTGTCGACGAGCAGCGCACCCCCCGGCAGTCGGAAGAGCTCCCGCGCGGTCGTGGTATGGCGACCCGTGCCGTCCTCGGCGAGCTCCTTCACCGCCTGCGCCTCCTCCCCGAGCAGCCGGTTCGCGAGTGACGACTTGCCGACGCCGCTCGAACCGAGCAGCGCGATGGTCTTCGCCGGCTGGAGGTAGGGCGCAAGCTCCTCGTGCCCCTCGCCGGTGACGTTGCTGACGAGGTGGACGGGCACGCCGACCGCGATCTGCTCCGCCTCGAGCAGGGCCGCGCCCGGGTCCTCGCACAGATCCGCCTTGGTCAGCACGACCGCCGGTGCGGCGCCGCTCTCCCAGGCGAGCGTCAGGTACCGCTCGAGGCGTCGTGCGCTGAAGTCGGCGTCCAGGCCGGTGACGACGAAGATCGAGTCGACGTTCGCCGCCAGCACCTGGGCCTCGGCGGCGCCGAGGTTCACCTTGCGCTGGAACGCAGAGCGGCGCGGCAGGACGCCCTGGATCGTCTGCTCGCGTAGGGCGACCCAGTCCCCGACGGCGGGGAGCTCGGCACTCGAGGACGCCTCGTGGCGCAGGCGACCGGCGAGGCGCGACCGCAGCTCGCCCGCCTGGGTGAGCACGTCGTACTCTCCGCGGTGCTGGGCCGAGATGCGGCCGGGGATGCAGTTGTCATATGGCTCGAGCGCGGCCGCGAAGCCGGCGTCGAAGCCGAGGTCTTGCAAGTTCAAGCGAGTCTCCTTTGGAAATGGTTCGAGTGACCGGACACACGTGCCCGGGGCGTCTCGGAAAGCTCGCTACGAAGGTGTGCTGCGGCTAGCCGGGAGCCTCAGGCTCTGCGACCGGAGGGTGCAGTCGACGTCATGTCGCACCTCCTTTGCCGAAACAGCGAACGCGCGGAGCGTAGCTGCTAGCGCAGACGCCGTAAAGCCGCGCCGAGCGACTGCTTCACCTTCAGCATGCCTTCGTAGAGGTCGCCGTGCTCCGCGATTCGCCCGCGCACCGCGTCCATCGTGAACGCCGCCGGATCGAGCCGCTCGTCGACCTCGTCCCAGCGCAGCGGCGTCGAGACCGGCGCGCCCTCCTTCGGCCGCACCGAGTAGACCGACGCGATCGTCTTCCCCTCGCCGTTCTGGTTCGCGTCGATCAGGACGCCCTTGCGCTTCGATTTCGTCCACTCCGTCGTGACGAGTCCGCGGTGCGTCGAGGCGAGCGCGCGGGCGATGATCTCGGAGAACTCGCGTGTGTCGTCGTAGGTGTGCCGCCGCTCGAGCGGGACGAGCACGTGCATCCCGTCGGCGCCGCTCGTCTTCGGAAACGACTCGAGCCCGAGCGCGTCGAGCGCCTCCTTCACGAGCAGCGCAACCTGCACCGTCTCGCGGAAGCCGACGTCTGGCGAGGGATCGAGGTCGAAGAGCACGAAGTCCGGGCGGTCGAGCTTGTCGACCCGCGAGTACCACGCGTTCAGGTCGATACAGCCCATGTTCGCCATCCAGAGCAGCGCGAGCTCGTCATTCACGAGTGGGGCGTCGATGCGCCGGCGCTGCCGTGGCGTGTCGCGTGTCGTGACCTCGATGTCGACCGTCGGGATCCAGTCCGGCATCCCGCGCGGCTTGTCCTTCTGGAAGAAGAACTTGCCCTGCCAGCCGTCGGGGTAGCGCTTCATCGTGAACGGCCGGTCGCGGATGTGCGGAATCAGCACCGGGGCCACCTCGCGGTAGTACGCGAGCAGATCGCCCTTGGTGATCGCCTCCTCCGGCCAGAAGAGCTTGTCGACATTCGAGGGGCGGAAGGTGCGGTTGCCCCTGCGGATCGTGTCGGGGATCGGGACGGCGGGCTCCTCCGGAAGCTCGCGGCGCACCTCGGAGGCATCCTTGTCCTCGCGCAGGCCCTGGTAGACCGGCGCGCGCAGGCGGCCGTCGTGGGTCCACTCGGCGAACGAGGCCTGCGCGACGAGCCTCGGCTCGACCCAGACGACGTCGTCCTTCCGCACACGCGGCATTTTCGGCGGCTTCGCGAAGGGCGAGGTCTTCCGCTCGAGCGGTTTCAGCTGCTCCAGCAATCGCTCCTGCTCGGCGTCGTCGAACCCCGTGCCGACGTTTCCGGTCCACTCGAGCCCGGCGGGGCCGTTGGTCGCCAGCACGAGCGAGCCGAACGACCACTCGCGCCGACCTTTGCCGCGCGTGTAGCCGGCGATCACGAACTCCTGCTCGCCGTGCGTCTTGAACTTCAGCCAGTCGCGCGAGCGCCTACCGGGCAGGTAGTGCGAGTCGCGGCGTTTGCCCATGATCCCTTCGAGCCGCTGCTGCTCGGCAGCGCGCAGCAGCGCCGGCCCGTCGTCGAACGCATCCGAGAACTTCACCGTCTGGTTGCGACCGTCGAGCAGCTTCTTCAGACGCGCGCGCCGCTCCGAGAGCGGTTGCTCGATCATCGGCTCCCCGTCCACCTCGAGCAGGTCGAAGACGTAGTAGACGACCGGCGTTCCGGCCTTCGCCTGCTGCATCGCCGAGAAGCTCGGCCGCCCGTCCTCGTCGAGCGCGCAGACCTCGCCGTCGACGACGCAGTCGGGCGTCTTCAGTGCCTTGACGAGCTCTTTCGCCACGTTGGCGAACCGCTGCGTGTAGTCCTGGTCCTTGCGCGTCCGCAACTCGGCCTCGCCACCGGCGACCCTGGCGACGATCCGGTAGCCGTCCCACTTGATCTCGTACTCCCAGCCGCCGGCCTGCGACATCTCCTTCAGTTCGGCGAGCGTGGCGAGCATGGGCGCGTACTTGGGTCGGCCGGCAGGCGCAGGTGCCACGGTCTCGTCGCGCTTGCGAACGATCAGCCAGTTCTTCTCGTCGCCGCTGAGGTGCGCCGGCACGAGCGTCCACGTGCCCGCGAGCCGCTTGCCGTGCAGCCGGACGGTGAGGCCGCCGTCGCGCTTCTCCTCGATGAGCTCGTAGGTGCCGTGGTCCCAGATCTCGACCGTGCCCGCGCCGTACTGGCCCTTCGGGATCTCGCCCTCGAAGGTCGCGTAGTCGAGCGGGTGATCCTCGACGTGCACGGCCAGATGCTGCTGGCCGGGCTCGAGCGGCACGCCCTTCGGCACCGCCCAGCTCGCGAGGGCGCCATCACGTTCGAGCCGGAAGTCGTAATGGAGCCGGCGCGCGTCGTGCCGCTGGACGACGAAGATCGGGTCCTGCGTACGGCGCTTGCCGCTGGATGGCTCGGGAGTCTTCTTGCGGTCGCGTTTCCGCTCGTATTCGCGGAGGCTCACGAAGCCTTTCGAGCGCGTGGCCGCTTCCTGGGCCTCGCCTTCCGCTCCTGCTTCGTCCGCTCGACCGACTCGCGCAGCGCCGACATCAGGTCGACGACCTCACCCTCCGGCTCCTCCTCGGGCTCCGGCAGGGAGGCGCCCGCGGCCTTCGCGCGCAGGAGCTCGAGCAGCTCCTTGCGATAGGTGTCGTCGTACTTTTGCGGGTCGAAGTCGCCGCTCAGGTTGTCGACGAGCGATTTCGCCATCTCGACCTCGGGCTTCCGCAGCTGTGCCTTGCCGTCGACCTGTCCCGGCTGCCGCACCTCGTCCGCGTAGTACATCGTCTCGAGCACCAGCGTGCCATTCGCCGGGCGCACGGCGGCGAGATGCTGCTTGTTCCGGATCACGATCTTGGCGATCGCGACCTTGCCGGTCTCGTCGAGGGCGCGCGCGAGCAGCTGGTACGGCTTCTCGGCGCCCTCCTGCGGCTCGAGGTAGTAGGCCTTGCGGAAGTAGATCGGGTCGATCTGGTCCAGCTCGACGAAGTCACAGATGTCGATCGTCTTCGTCAGCTCGACGTCGAGCCGGTCGAGGTCCTCGTCCTCGAGCGGCACGTAGCGACCCTTGTCGACCTCGAAGCCCCGCACGATGTCGTCGTTATCGACGTGCTCACCGGTGTCGCGCCGCACCTTGTCGTACGCGATCGGCTGCAGATCGTGCTTGTCGAGGAAGTGGAAGCGCACCTCTTTCGACTGCGTCGCGCTGAACATGCGCACGGGCACGCTGACGAGTCCGAAGGAGATGGTTCCCGTCCAGAGCGAGCGAGCCACGAAGCCCGTGTACCCGCTCGCCGAGGTTTGCATCCATCGTCGATGGAAATACACCTTTGCGATCGGGGTCGTACCAGCTTTCAAAGCTTCTCCACCTAACGGGGGGTTAGGGTCGAGGCCGGCTACAAGCCGGCCTCGGCATGTGTACGGCCGGTGGATAAGCCTGTGGAAGATGTGGAAAAACGCCGCTCAGGCGACGGTTCCTAGCGGGTTGCGGCGAGCTGGCCGATCGTGCGGAATCGCACACGCCGTTGGCGTCGGAGCTCGTCGCCACCCTGCGCGTCGAGCAGCTCGAGTGACTCAACGAGCGAGTCACCGAGCAGCCTCGCAGCACCGTCGGGGTCGGCGTGAGCTGCACCTTCGGGCTCGGGAACGATGCCGTCGATCACGCCCAGCTCGAGGCAGTGCGCGGCGTCGGGCTTGAACGCCGCGGCTGCCTTCCGAGCCTCGCCCGCGTCGCGCCAGAGGATCGCGGCGCAGCCCTCGGGCGAGATCACGGTGTAGATCGCGTTCTCCTGCATCAGCACGCGATCGGCGAGCGCCGTCGCGATCGCGCCGCCGGAGCCGCCTTCGCCGATCACGCAGGTCACGATCGGCACGTGCAGGCGGGCCAGGAGCGCCTGCGAGCGGGCGATCGCTCCACCCTGGCCGTGCTCCTCGGCGGTCACGCCGGGGTAGGCGCCGGGGATGTCGACGAGGCTCACGACGGGAAAGCCGTGCCGCTCCGCAAGCTCCATCGCGCGCATCGCCTTGCCATAGCCCTCGGGGTACGCCATGCCGAAGTTGCGCCGCGTCCGCTCCTTGACGTCACGGCCCTTCTGGTTCCCTAGCAGCACGACCGTCCGCCCGCGGAAGCGCCCGACGCCCGCGACGAGCGCGGCGTCGTCGCCGTGATGGTGGTCGCCGTGGAGCTCGAACCAGTCCTCCAGCAACCGCTCGACGTAGTCCAGCGTGTATGGGCGATCCGGATGCCTGGCGAGCTCGACGGAGCGCCAGATCTCCTCGTCGCTCGGCTCGGCGACGATCCGGTCGAGCTGCTTCTGCAGCCGCTCGAGCTCCCCGGAGAGCCGGGCGCCACGCAGCAACGGCAGGCTGCGAAGTCGGCTCAGCTGCTCCCGCAGCCTGAGCTCGGCCTCACCTGCCATTGGCGAAGAGCCGCAGTAGCCGGCCGAGCGTCGGGCGCAGCTCGGGTCGAGGGACGATCGCGTCGATGTGGCCGTGGCGGAAATTCGCCTCGGCGAGGCCGAAGTCCTCGGGCAGCTTCTCGCGGGTCGTCTGCTGGACCACGCGAGGACCGGTGAACGAAAGCAGCGCGCCCGGCTCGGCCACGAGCACGTCGCCGAGGCTGGCGAAGCTCGCGAGCACGCCGGCCGTCGTCGGGTGCGCCATCACGCTGATCAGCGTGCCGCCCGAGTCGTGCAGATCCTCGACCGCGCAGACCGTCTTCGGCAGCTGCATCAGGGAAAGGATTCCTTCCTGCATGCGCGCTCCGCCCGTCGTCGTGACGGAGACGAGCGGCACTCTCCGCTCGGCCGCTCCCTCGCAGGCGCGCGCGAACTTCTCACCGACGACGCGTCCCATCGAGCCGCCCATGAAGCCGAACTCCATCACCGCGAGCTGGCATGGCTGCTCCTCGATCGCACCGCGGCCGATCACCATCGCCTCCCCGAGGCCAGTCGAGAGCTCCGCCTCCGCGAGGCGCTCGGTGTACGGACGGAGGTCGAAGAACCCGAGCGGATCGTCCGAGCGCAGCTCCGCCGCCTCCTCGGCGAACGAGTCCTCGTCGGTCAGCTGCGCGATCCGCTCGCGCGCATGGACGGGAAAGTGGTGGCCGCACTGCGGGCAAACGTTCAGGTGCGCCGCGAGCTCGTCGTCACGGTAGTGCGACCCACACGCGGGGCAGGTGTTCGGGTGCGGGCGGCCGCCGTTCTCGGGCGGCGCGTGCTTGTGTTCGATTGAGACGTCGATGCGTTCGGACACGAGCTTGCGAGTTTAGACCGGTGGCGCAGGCGCGGAGTTACAGGCTCAGGGCGAGCGCAAGGCGCGTCAGCGGCTCGACGTTTGCCGGCTCGGTCGCGAGACCGCTGAAGCCGGCACCGAGCACCGGCGCTCGCGCGCGAATCCGCCTCAGCACCGCTTCGCCCTCCGCGAGCGTAAGGCCGCCCGGCTCCGGCATGAAGGGCCGGATCTCGACGGGCGCGAGAACATCCACGTCGAAGGCGACGTAGACGCCCTCCGTCTCGGCAACGGTTGGCTCGAGCTCCTCGACGTCGGTGCGCAGGCCGATCGAGGCGATGTACTCGCGCTCGGGCGGGTCGAGGTTCCGCGTCCCGAGCAGGATCGTGTCGCGGACGTCCACCGCGCCGGACTCGATGATCATCCGCAGCGGCGTCGCCCAGAGATTGCCGGTGGGCGAGCTTTCCACCGTGTTCAGGTCGCCGTGGGCGTCGAGCCAAACGAGCGAGATGCGGCCGTTCCGCGCGGCGAGCGCCTCGACGGCGCCGATGTGCGAGCAACAACAGCCGCCGAGCACGAGCGGCCGCTCGGGCAAGTCGATCGCGACCGCCAGGGTCTGCTCGTCCAGCGTCTCCTCCTCAATCACCGCCGCTTCCGGGTAGGGCAGCGGCAGGTGAGCGGCCTCCGCCATCGACTCGCCGCGTTCGCCCCAAGCCTGCGGCACGCGGACGAGGCCGGCACCGAACTCGCGACCGCAGGCGTGGCACTCGTAGCCGGGGCCGATCGCCACCGCCGTGTACGCGCGACAGTCGGGACAGCGGGCGCGGAGACGGCTCACAGCGTCTTCTCGTAGATGTCGTTCTGACGGACCTTGTCCATCCCGGCGGACTCGTAGAGGCGGACGGCGCCGGTCGTGTTCTCGGCGTCGACGCCGAGGCCCACGCGCGTTGCTCCCTGCTCGCGAAACTGACGGAAGGCGTGCAGGAGCAGCGCGCGCGCGAGGCCACGCCTGCGCCACGGCGGCCGCACCCCGAGGACGCCGACCCACCCGAACTGCGGGTCGCCGGAGAAGTGCCACGAGTTGAGCGAGAAGCCGGCGATCTCGTCCCCGTCCTCGACAACCCACCAGAGCGACGGGTCGAAATCGCTGCGGTCGACGGTGAAGCTTCGCCACTGCTCGTACGGCTGCGCGCGAAAGTCCCAGTGATCGGCGAAGGCGTCCATGTGGGCGGCATGAAGCCGTTCGCCTTCGTCGAGACGAGCGTTGCGCAGCGTCAGCCCCTCGGGCCAGTCGGGTTCTGCCAGGGGCCCGTTCAGCTCGATCCGCATCTGGAAGGAATGGCGGATCAGCTCCCAGCCGGCCGCCTCGTAGACGCCGCGGGCGAGATCGTCGGCGCCCTGAGCGACGCCGTGGAGCGTCTGCGGGCCCTCGCCCGTCTCGCGGGCATGCGACTCGCTTGCCGTGAGCAGCGCCTCCGCACTCTCGCGGTCGAGCGCGCGGGCGTCGACGTCGAGGTGCTCTCCGTCCTGGCGCACGACGTCGAGGTAGCCCGTCAGTCGCCCCTTGCGCTCGGCGGTCCGCATCCAGAGGTTCGGCACCGCCAGCCACTGGCGCAGCTCGTTCTCGCTGATCTCGCTCTCGCCGAGCACCGTCTGGCAGTGCTCCTCGATCATCGCCGTCAGCGCCGGCAGCTCCTCCTCACGAACAGCGCGAACGTTGGCGCTCACGCGAGCTCCTCCAGCGCGTCTGCGAGCTGCGTCAGGTCCGGCAACTCTTTGGTCGGTTCCGGCCCGGGCCGCTCGCCGAGGCGGTTGATCCAGATCGACCGCAACCCGAGCTCGTTCGCGGGGCCGACGTCGTGGAAGAGGCTCGCGGCGACGTGCACGTCGGGCAGTCGTCCGATCTGCTGCTCGAACGCACGCCAGTGGCCGAGCGCGGGCTTGTAGGAGCCGATCTCCGAGGCGACGATCGCGACCTCGAACGGGACGCCGAGCTGCGCGAGCGAGGCGTCGATGTAGTCGCGGTCGGTGTTCGAGAGGATGGCGAGCTTCCAGCCGCGCCCGCGTGCACCCATCAGCGCCGACGGAACCTCGGCGAACGGCCGCCACGCGGGCAGCGAGCGCGCGAGCGCGTCCTCCTCTTCGGCCGGAGCGTCGAGCTGCCGCATCGCCTCCGTAAGCACCTCGCGGTAGGCGCGGGTGCCGTCGGCCTCGAGCTCGGGCTCGAGCCGGTGGAAGCGCTCGAGCACCTCGTCCGCGCGCTCGTCGCCGAAAACGCGCGCGACCTCGGCCCGAATCCCGCCGTTCCAGTCAATGAGGGTGCCGTAGCAGTCGAAGGTCGCCCACCTGTCGCGTGCCACGCAGGCGATCGTAGCGACGGCAGTAGCATCGACCGCATGCGCGCCGCGGCCGCCGTTCTCAGCACCGCCGTGGTGGCCGTGAGCGCGTGCGGGTCGACCGAGACGAAACCGGCAGGACCACCGCACGTCTCCGGCTTCTCGCTGCAGAGCAAGCTCCTCGGCAGGCACCTCGACCAGCGACTGGTCACGCCCGCCGGCGGCGGCAAGGGACGGCCGCTGCTCGTCTTCCTGCACGGCTACGGCGGATCGCCGAGCGACACCTTCGACGAGGCGTTCGCCTCGTCGCTGCAGGCGCTCGGCGGTCAGGCGCCGGTCGTGCTCCTACCCGAAGGCGAGGTCGGCTGGTGGCATGACCGCGCAGAGGGCAAGTGGGGCTCGTATGTCCTACGCGAGGCGATCCCCGCCGCTCTCGAGCGGAGCGGAGCCGACCCGGATCGAGTCGCGATCGGCGGGATCTCGATGGGCGGCTTCGGCGCGCTCGACCTCGCTCGCTTCGGGAGCTTCTGCGCCGTCGGCGGCCACTCGCCCGCGGTCTACGAGCGCGGTTCCGACGAGATCTCCTTCGGCTTCGACGACGCGCGGGACTTCGCGCGCCACGACCTGCTCACGACCGCGCGAAGGCGCAACCCGTACGGCGACGTGCCGGTCTGGATCGACGTCGGCAAGCAGGACGGCCTGCGGCCCGCCGCCGCGAAGCTGGCGCACGAGCTGAAGGCCGACGGCGCCGACGTCAGTTTCCACGTCTGGCCCGGCGGGCACGACGGCCAATACTGGGACGCGCACTTCTCCCAGTACCTGCGCTTCTACAACGACGCCTGCTCTTAGTCCTCGAAGCGACGGAAGACGACGGTCGCGTTGTGACCGCCGAAGCCAAACGAGTTCGAGACCGAGGTGCGGACGTCCGCTTCGCGTGACTCGTTCGGGATGTAGTCGAGGTCGCACTCGGGGTCGCGCTCGTCGTAGTTGATCGTCGGCGGCAGCACGCCGTCGTGGATCGCGAGGATCGAGAACGTCGCCTCGACCGCGCCGGCCGCGCCGAGGCAGTGGCCGGTCGCGCCCTTCGTCGAGGAGACCGGCGTCTTGCGCGCGTTCTCCTCGCCAAGCGCGAGCTTGATCACGCGCGTCTCGGCCGAGTCCCCGAGCGGGGTCGACGTGCCGTGCGCGTTGATGTAGTCGATCTCGCCAGGGTCGACGCCCGCGTCGCCGAAAGCCATCGTCATGGCGCGCGCCGGGTTCACGCCGGAGGGGTCCGGCTCGGTGATGTGCTGGGCGTCCGACGAGAGGCCGTAACCGAGCAGCTCCGCATAGATCTTCGCCCCACGCTTCTGCGCGTGCTCGAGCTCCTCCAGCACGACGACGGCGCCGGCCTCCCCCATCACGAAACCGTCGCGACCGGTGTCGAACGGCCGGCTCGCAGCCTCGGGATCGTCGTTCCGCCGCGAGAGCGCGCGCATCGCGCTGAAGCCGGCGATTCCGACCTCCGTCACCGGCGCCTCCGTGCCGCCGCAGAGCATCACGTCGGCACGGCCGAGGCGGATGGCGTCGAGACCGTCGCCGATAGCCATGTTCGAAGCGGCGCAGGCGGTGCACTGCGAGCTGAGCGGCCCCTTCGTGCCGAGCTGCATCGACACCCACGCGGCGCCCATGTTCGGGATGATCTCGGGAATCGAGAACGGGTTGACGCGGTCGGGGCCGCGGTCGAGCAGCTCGCTGTGGCAGTCCTGGAAAGCCTTCAGCCCGCCGATCCCGGTGGCGATCGCCGCCCCGACGCGCGCGGCCTCGGGCTCGATCTCGATCCCCGAGTCGACCTCGGCCTGCCGCGCCGCGGCGACGATCAGGTGCGCGAAGCGGTCCATGCGCCGCGCCTGCTTGCGGTCGATGTATTCGGTCGGGTCGAAGCCCTTCACCTCGCACGCGAAGTGGACGGCGTATTCGGACGAGTCGAACTGCGTGATCTCGGCTGCGCCCGAGCGGCCGGCGAGCAGGCTTTGCCAGCTCGTCTCGACGTTGTTGCCGAGCGGGGTCACGGCGCCGAGGCCGGTGATCACGACCCTGCGCCGTCCGTTGAGGCTCCCGTTGCTCATCTACATTCCCAGCCCGCCGTCGACGAGGAGCACTTCGCCCGTGATGAAGGCGGCCTCGTCGGAGCAGAGGAAGCGTACCGCCCCGGCAACGTCCTCCGGATCGCCGAGCCGGCCGAGCGGCGTATTCGCGAGCATCGCCTGCTGCGCCTCCTCCGAGAGCACGTTCGTCAGCCGCGTGTTCACGTATCCGGGAGCGACGACGTTGGCACGCACGCCGCGGCTGCCGAGCTCGCGCGCCAGCGATTTCGTGAAGCCGATCATCCCGGCCTTCGAAGCGCCGTAGTTGGTCTGCCCCCAGTTCCCGTGGACGCCGACGATGCTCGAGATGTTGACGATCGAGCCTGCACGCTTCTTCATCATCCCCCGCGTCACGGCCCGACAGGTGTAGAAGACGGCGGAGAGATTGGTCTCGATCACGTCGCGCCAGTCGGCGTCGGGCATCCGGGCGAGCAGCCCATCCCGCGTCAGGCCGGCGTTGTTGACGAGGATGTCGAGCTCGCCCGCCTCCTCGACCAAGCGCTTCGCCTCGTCAGGATCCGAGACGTCGGCCACGACCGCGCGGCCGCCCGCCTCCCGCGCCACCGCCTCGGCCTCCTCTGCGCCCGACCGATAGCCGACGACGACGTCGGCGCCGCCGCGCGCCAGCTCGAGCGCGACCGCGCGCCCGATCCCGCGTGAGCCGCCGGTGACGAGCGCGGTCTTGCCTGCCAGAGAGCAGAACCCCTCAGGCAGAGTCGAGCGTCTCCCGGAGCTTCTCGAGCGAGGCGAGGTCGCCTACGGGGATCGCCTTGACGCTCCTGTCGATCCTCTTCAGTAAACCGCTGAGGACGTTGCCCGGCCCGACCTCGACGAAGACCTTCACGCCCTGGCGCATCAGCTCGCGCGCCGCCTGCGTGAAGCGCACCGGAGCAGTCAGCTGTTCGATGAGCAGCGAGGCCATCCGCTGCGCCGGCTCGATCTTCGCCGTCACCGTGGAGACGAACGGCGCGATCGGGTCGGCGAACTTGACCCGCTCGACCGCGGGCCGGAGATGCTCGGCAGCGCGCGCGACGAGGGGGCTGTGAAACGCACCGGACACACGCAGCTTCACGGTTCGCCGCGCTCCTTCGCGTTGGGCCTCGCTGCAACACTCGTCGACCGAGGGGCTCTGGCCGGAGATCACGATCTGGCCGGGGCAGTTGTAGTTCGCCGGCCACACGCCAGCGATGCGGGCGCAAAGAGCCTCGACGATCTCGTCGTCGAGCCCGAGGATGGCGGCCATCGAACCCGGGTTCTCCCGGGCGGCCTCGGCCATCGCGAGCCCGCGCTGCCGCACGAGCGAGATCGCGTCGTCGGTCGAGATCGCCTGGGCCGCGGCGAGGGCTGCGAACTCCCCGACCGAGTGCCCGACGACGACGTCGGGCTCGAAGCCGTTCGCCCGCAGTGCCGCCAGCACCGCGAGGCTCGTCGCGACGAGCGCCGGCTGCTGCACTTCCGTCTGGACGAGCTCCTCCTCGGGCGCCTCGAAGCACAGCCGCACGAGATCGAGGCCCGAGGCATCGCTCCCACGGCGGTAGACGTCCATCGCCTCCGGTACGGCGTAGGCGATCTCCCGGCCCATGCCCACCTCCAGCGAGCCCTGGCCGGGGAAGCAGAATGCGATCTTCGGCACGCTCATCCAGTTCCTCCGTCAGTCCATTCGATCAGACCGGAGCCCCACGTGAGCCCGGCACCCATGCCCGTCATCAGCACGAGCTGGCCCGCGCGCAGACGACCATCGGCCTGCGCGTCGGCCAGCGCGAGCGGAATCGAGCCCGACGACGTATTCCCGTACCGATCAACGTCAACCACCGTCTTCTCCTCCGAAATCCCGAGCTTCTGCCTCGCATGCTCGATGATCCTGACGTTCGCCTGGTGCGGCACGTAGACGTCTACGTCCTCGATCGTCCGCCCGCACTCGGCCAGCACAGCCTCCGCCGAGCTCACCAGCACCCGCGTCGCGAACTTGAAGACCTCGCGGCCGTTCATCTGCACGAAGTGCAGGCGCTCGGCGATCGACTCGGCGCTCGCGGGCGTCCGGGAGCCGCCGGCCGGGAGATAGAGCTGCGGCCCGCCAGAGCCGTCGGCGCCAAGCTCGAAGCCGAGGAAGCCGCCAGCCGGGACGCGTTCGAGCACGACCGCGCCTGCCCCGTCCCCGAAGAGCACCGCGGTCGAGCGGTCGGTCCAGTCCATGATCTTCGAGAGCACGTCCCCGCCCACGATCAGCGCCTTGTGCGCGAGCCCGCCGGCCACCATGCCGTACCCCTGCGCGACCGCGTACATGAAGCCGGTGCAGCCGGCGGAGAGGTCGTAGGCAGCCGCCTCGGGCGCGCCGAGCAGGTCTGCGAGGATCGCGCCCGTCGACGGGAAGGCCATGTCCGGCGTGACCGTCGCGACGATGATCAGGTCGAGCTGCGACGCCTCCAGGCCCGCCTGTGCCAGGGCGTCGCGCGCGGCGGGCAGGCAGAGGTCGGAGAGCGCCTCCTCGGGCGCGGCAATGCGCCGCTCGCGGATCCCAGTGCGCTCACGGATCCACTCGTCGTTCGTCTCCATCATCGTCGAGAGATCGTCGTTCGTGACGACGCGCTCGGGCACGCGACAGCCGAGGCCCGTGATCGAGATCGAGACGCCGTTGGCGGTGCCGATCACGTCTGCTCCACGGCGAAGGTGAGCGTGCCGCGGGCTGCAAGCTGGTCGGCCACGTGCGCCGTCGCCCTACCCTTGCCGACCGGCCCGCGAACGGCCTCGAGACGACACTCGAAGACGAGCTCGTCCCCCGGCTCGACGATCCGCTTGAACCGCACGTCGTCGATTCCGGCGAAGAGCGCAAGTCGCCCGCGGTTCTCCTCCTGAGAGAGGACGGCGACCGCGCCGGTCTGCGCCATCGCCTCGACGATCAGCACGCCCGGCATCACCGGGCGGCCCGGAAAGTGGCCGGCGAGGTACCACTCATCCGGCCGCACCGTCTTGCGCGCGACCACACGCTCGCCGGGCTCGAGCTCGAGCACCTCGTCGATCAGCAGGAACGGCTCCCGGTGAGGCAGGATCGCCTCGATCTCCTCCCGACCGAGGGACGTCACGCGGCCGAGTCGTCCGTCAGACGGGCGCGCAGCCCGGCGCGGGCGCGGTGCGCGTAGCACTTCGCGGTTCCGACGGGCATTCCCGAGCGCTCGGAGATCTCCACGAACGAGAAGCCGAGAGCATCCTTCAGCACGACGACGCTCGCCTGCTCATGTGAGAGGGAGCCGAGCTCGACCGCCAGCTCGTGCCGGAGCTCGGCAAGCGCCGCCTGATGCGCTGGATCGGCGTCGCCGGCGACCCGCTCGTCCTCCAGCAGCGGCTCGCAGCGGCGGGAGCGCTGGCGCGCGGCCACGTCCCAGCAGGTGTTCGCGACGAGCCGGTGGAGCCAGGTCGCGAACTGCGAGTCCCCGCGGAACTGCCGCAGCCGGAGACAGAGCTTGGCGAGGGCCTCCTGGGCGGCGTCTCGTGCATCCTCGGGATCCGAGAGCAGGTGCGCGGCCAGGCGCTCGACGCGCGGAGCGTGCCGCTCGCACAGCGTGGCGAGCGCCCGCGCATCGCCGTCTTTCGCTCGCTTGACGAGGATTGGGTCACTGAGCCTCTCGTAGACCAGCGGCCGTTGCGGCCGCGGATCCTGCGGAATCTGACGGCGCGTGCGCGGGGGAGGTTGCACGGCCGCCGTAGTGTATTTGCCGGTGCGGGACTCACTGTCGGCGGACTCGGTGGTGCCACGGCTGCGAGGCCGCTTCGGGCGACCGTACGAGCACGTGGAATCGGCGCCCTCGACACAGCTGCTCGTCGCGCCGGAAGCGCCCGAGGGCGCACTCGCCGTCGCCGACGAGCAGACGGCCGGCCGTGGGCGACTCGGCCGGCGCTGGATGGCTCCCGCAGGAACGAGCCTGCTCTGCTCGCTGCAGCTGCGCCCGAACGTCGCGCCGGAGCGGCTGCCGGAGCTGACAGTCGTCGCGGCGCGCGCCTGCGGCGATGCGATCGAGGCGCTCACTGAGCTCGAGCCGGAGTTGAAGTTTCCGAACGACCTCCTGCTCGGCGGCCGCAAGGTCGCAGGGATCCTCGCCGAGGCGCGCGAGGATCGGGTCGTCCTCGGGATCGGCGTGAACGTGAACCTGCGGGCCGAGGAGCTGCGGCAGCAGGTCGACCGGCCGGCAACCTCGCTGCTTGTCGAGACAACCCGGGAGTTCGACCGCGGTGAGCTGCTCGTCGAGCTGCTCGAGCGTCTCGAAGCGCGCTACGACGCGTGGCTCAGCGCCGGGCGCTGATCGTCAGGCTGCGGTTGCCGGCGAGATCGACCGCGTACGCGGCGAGGCGATGCACGGTGCCGCGGTAGGCGAAATGGAAGGGGCCCGCGCGCCGCACCCCCAGCCAGTAGCGGCGACCGTTCACCACGACCATTACGCGTCCCGGCTCGGAGACGCGGAAGAGCCGTGACTGCAGCGAGACGAGGCGTAGCGACGGCCGCCGGCGGTCGATCGTGACCGAAACCGCTTGCGTCACCTCCAGCAACGAGTCGGCAGCGCTGATCCGGATGCTGTAGCGCCCGTCCGGCAGGCCGCTGCCGTCCCACGAGAGCCGCCGCGCACCCGGCTGAAGGTCCTGCTCGAGCAGCGTCCCGACAGCGGTGCTGCCGCGGAACACCCGGACCCGGACGTGCGCCGCGTTGAGGAGTTGGAAGCTCACCCCGACCCGATCGAGGATCCCGTCGCCGTTCGGCGAGAAGGCCGTGCGGCTCGCCTTCCCGCCTGCCAGCGTGCGGTCGATCCAAAAACGCGTCGCCGCCTGCACCTGCTTCCCGGCGGACGCCGCGACCACGACGACGCGGTACCAGCCGTCGTTCAGCGCCTCCGGGTTCCAGGTCAGCTCCTGCTTGCCTGCGATGCGCTCGCCGCTGAAGAGCGTGGCGACGGTGGCACCGAGCGCGTCCTGGACCGTCGCGGTCACCGCCGCGGCGGCCGACAGCCGGTAGCCGATCTTGGCGTCGTCACCGCGGTCGTCCCCGTTCGGCGACACGATCGTGGGCGTCACACGCAGCTGCTGCAACGAGAGCGGCACCGGCGTACTGCCGATCGAGCCGGTCGCAGCGCGCATCCGCGGTGCGGTGATCGCCCACGTGTACCGCGTCGCGGCGGCGGCGCTCGCGTCCCAGGTCCAGTCGACGCGCGTTCCGGTGCCGGTGCCGCTCGCGGCGGTCGCGCCCGCGGCGTCGCGCACCGTCACCGTCCACTGGGCAGTGCTCGAGAGGCGCGCCGTGAACCTGACGGAGCCGCCGATCTTCCCTGTGACGGCCGGCGCGTACAGCTTCGGCAGCCCGGCCCGCGAGACGGCCGTGCGCAGCGAGGGCAGCTCCGCGTAGAGGCTCGCGCCGGGGCAGCTCGTCGGATAGACGTCGCGGTGGCCGGAGATCGTGCGCAGCGTCACCGGTCGGCCGGCGGCGTGGCGAGGGTTCCCCGCGGAGACCCGGACGACGCTCGAGAGCGGATCGGCGTGGGCGAGATCGAGGCGCCAGGCAAGCAGCGAGACGAGTGCAGCGCGGGCCGCCGGCGTCACCGCCGACGAGCCGTAGTCGCCGATCAGCGCGACGCCGACCGAGCCGCTGTTGAACCCCATCGAGTGAGCGCCGACGACCGGCCTCGTCATCCCGCCGTAGCGGCCTTCGAAGATCTGGCCGTACTTGTCGACGAGGAAGTTGTAGCCGATGTCGTTCCAGCCGTTCCCCTGCACGTGGTAGAGCTCGATCGCCCGCACGATCGAGGCCGACTGCGACTTCGAGTAGACGTTCGAGCCGGCGGTGTGGTGGACGAACGCAAGGTGGATCCCGTCCGCGTAGTACGGCGCGCCGCGGCGAATCGACTCGTCGGCGCGCCAACCGGCGCGCATGACGATGGGCGGCGCACCCGCGATCTCCGCGCGCTTCAGGCGACCGCGGACCCTCGGGCTCCGGACGAGCACTGCGCGCACCCGCGTGACGCGGCCGACGGTACGGTACTCGAGCCACTCCGAAGCTCCCGTCCAGACCGGCTCGCCGATGCGCCAGCCACGCAGCGCGCGAATCTCGCGGCCGCGGTTCGGCAAGGCGTCCTCGTCGGCGGACACTCGCCACCGGCTCCAATGCCCGGAGAGGGCCCGCGTGCGGTACCGGACGACGCCGGTTCCGCGCCAATGGAGGCCGACCAGCTGGTACGTGCCGGTCGCGAGCACGCGTCGCCCAGCCTGCGGCTGGAGTTCTCGCTGCTGCACGAGCCCGGCGCCGAGAGCGGTGCCGGGGAACGCGACGGCGAGCGCGGCTGCGGCTAGAACCGGCTTCATCGGACGAGCGACCCGCTTCGAGGGTGGCAGGCGGTGTCCTCGCCCGCAAGGAAAACCGCTGCTCGCTGATAGAATCTTTACGACTGTGAAAGGGCCGTTCTTGCGGGTCTTTTTCGGCTCGATAGCCGCGGTCCTCGCCGTTCCGGCGGTCGCCCTGGCCGCCTCGGGGCAGCCCCGCGTGCTCGCGATCCACTACGAGCTCGAGGTCAACCCCGTGACGTCGAGCTATCTCGACCATCAGCTCGACCGCGCGCAGAACGACGGCTACGACGCCGCGGTGATCGTGATCGACACCCCGGGCGGCCTCTCGGAGTCAATGCGCAAGATCGTCAAGAAGGAGATCGGCCTGCACATCCCGGTGATCGCGTACGTCTCGCCGAGCGGGGCGCGGGCCGCGTCTGCCGGAGTCTGGATCACCGAGGCCGCCGACGTCGCCGCGATGGCGCCTGCGACCAACATCGGCTCATCCACGCCGATCGACAGCAGCGGCCAGAACCTCGGCTCCGACCTGCGGCGGAAGGTGATCAACGACGCGGTCGCGTCGCTGACGAGCCTGATGCGCTTCCATCACCGCAACGCCGCGTGGGCGGAAGAGGCGGTCCGCGACGCGTCGAACCTCGACGAGAAGAAGGCGAAGTCGATGAACGTGGTCGACGTGCTCGCGCCGAACCTACCCGCGCTGCTGGACCAGATCGACGGCCGGAAGACGTCGGGCAAGCACTACACCCTTCACACGGCCGGCGCCGAGATCGTCGACGTTCACCCCAGCTTCTTCACGAGCCTGCTGAACACACTGATCGACCCGAACCTGATCCCGCTGCTCTTCCTCGCGGGGATCGCGGGGATCGGCTTCGAGATCTTCCACCCGGGGGTCGTGCTGCCGGGTGCACTCGGCGCAGTCTCGCTCGTGCTCGCGCTGTTCGGCTTCTCGGTGCTGCCGATCAGCTGGGCCGGTTTCGCGCTGCTGATCCTGGGCGCCGCGCTCCTCGTGATCGACGCGCACGTCGTCACGCACGGGGCGCTGACCGCCGCCGGGCTGATCAGCTTGGTCGTGGGGTCGCTGCTGCTCTTCCACAACGCGCCCGCGCCGTACGACCAGGTGAACACGCCCCTGCTCGTCGCCTTCGCGATCGGCCTCGGCGGAATCTGGGCGTTCGCAATGGCGAAGGCGGTACAGGTGCGCCGCAGCCCCGTCAGCGTCGGGCCGCAGACGATGGTCGGAGAGGTCGGCGAGGCGAGGCGCGACGACATGGTCTTCGTGCACGGCGAGCTCTGGCGCGCGAAGCCGCTCTCCGGCGAGACGCTCCGGCCGGGCCAGCGAGTGCGCGTCGCGAGCGTCGATCCAGCGCTCGTGCTCGAAGTCGAGTCACTCCCCAGCGAGTAGGATCGCGGGAGATGGCTGCCGCGCTGATCGGCGTTCTGGTCCTGCTCTTCCTCGTCGTGCTCTTCCTGGTCTCGGCGATCAAGGTTGCCCGTGAGTACGAGCGCGGGATCATCTTTCGCCTCGGGCGCCTGCTGGCCGAGCCGAAGGGGCCCGGGCTCTTTCTGCTGATCCCGGTCGTGGACCGGATGGTCAAGGTCGACCTGCGGACGATCACCCTGAACATCCCGCCGCAGGAAGTCATCACCAAGGACAACGTCCCGGTGCGCGTGAACGCGGTCGCCTACTTCCGGATCGTCGAGCCGAAGAACGCGATCGTGCAGGTCGAGAACTTCATGGTCGCGACCTCGCAGATCGCGCAGACGACGCTGCGGTCGGTGCTCGGGCAGCACCTGCTCGACGAGCTGCTTTCCGAGCGCGACAAGATCAACTCGATCCTGCAGGAGATCATCGACGAGGCCACCTCGCCGTGGGGAATCAAGGTGTCGATAGTCGAGGTCAAGGACGTCGAGATCCCGTCGGGGATGCAACGCGCCATGGCGCGGCAGGCGGAGGCCGAGCGCGAGCGGCGCGCCAAGGTGATCAACGCCGAGGGCGAGTTCCAGGCCTCCGAGCGGCTGAAGGACGCCGCGCTCGTGATCGAGGAGCATCCGATCGCGCTTCAGCTGCGTTACCTGCAGACGCTGCTCGAGCTCGGCTCGTCCCAGTCGACGACGATCGTCTTCCCGGCGCCGCTCGACCTGCTGAAGCCGTTCCTCGACCGCGCGGGCAGCTCCGGCTGAGCACCGACTTCCGGGTCGACCCGCTCACGGGCCGGCTCGTCGCCGTCGCCCCGGCTCGCTCGGGAAGGCCGGGAGCCGGCGTCGCGGCGCTCGAGCCGCCGGCCGAGCAGGAGCTCGAATCGTGCCCGTTCTGCGAAGGGCGCGAGGGCCGGACGCCGCCCGAGGTGCTCGCGCTCCCTGAGGGGGGCCGTGAGCCGGACTCCCCCGGCTGGTCGGTTCGGGTCGTGCCGAACAAGTACCCGGCCTTCGAGCGGCAGGAGGTGGTCGTCCACTCGCCGCAGCACGCGCGTTCGATCGTGGACCTCGAAGCAGCGCAGGTCGAGCTCGTCGCGAGCGCGTGGCGCCTCCGCGCCGCAGCCGCGGCCGAGGAGGGGAAGACGCTCTTCGCCGGGGTCAACGAAGGCCGCGCCGCGGGTGCCAGCCTGCTCCACTCACATTCGCAGCTGGTCTGGCTCGACCGCGAGCCGCCGATCCCGCGAGCCGAGCGCGGCGGCGGCTGCCGGCTCTGCGACTACCTCGAGCTCGAGCGCGGCGAAGGCACACGCGTCGTCGAGGACCGCGATGGCCTCTTGCTCCTCTGCCCGTACGCGAGCCGTTCCCCGTACGAGTGCCTGATCGCTCCTGTCGAGCACGAGGAGGACGGGTTCGCGAGCCCGCTGCTCGGGCGCGCACTCGGCCTCGCGGCCGAGGCGCTACGGCGCCTGAGCGCCGGCGAAGGGCCGCGTCCGCTGAACCTCTGGCTGCACCAGGCCGGCCACTGGCATCTGGAGGTCCTGCCCAGGCTGACGGTCTACGCCTCCCTCGAGCTCGGCGCCGGTCACTACATCAACACGCTGGCGCCGGAGCAGGCCGCCGAAACCCTGCGACGCTAGGAGGGCTCGAGCGCGCTGCTGGTCTCGCGAAAGCGCCGTGCGGCCTCGATCGCCGCGCCGAGGTTCAGGCCCTTGTCCTTTGCCTGCTTGATCAGCATCACGGTCTCGAGCGCCTCGATGTCGTAGATCCGCTGCTTGTTTCCCTTCGTCGGGATCTGCGCCTTGTTCGTCCAGTAGTCGAGCTGCATCTTCGAGATCCCGGCGATTTGGCAAACCTGCCCGAGGTAGAGCTCGATCTTGTCGAGGTGCTCGGCCAGGTCGATCGGCTCGAGGAAGTCCGCTGCCTTGTCGTACACCATCGTCTGACCCTCCCGGCCGGGGTGTTCCTTGTTGAAAGTTATAGCGATCTCCTTCCAGAAATGGAAGGACAATCGGATCGAAGCTACTCGTTCCTACCGCTATCTGCAGCAGGAGCCGGCACGAGCTCGACCGGCCCGTCACCTGCAGCGGCCTCGACAACGACGTCCGCGGTCTCGTCCGACTCGGCCACGAGCGCGATACTCGAGACCTGCTCGTCGCCGCGCAGCCGTACCACGATCACGCCCTGCGTGGAGCGGCCGAGCCGCTTGATCTCCTCGACCGGCATACGGATCACCGTGCCGCCCGTTGAAATCAGCATCACCTGATAGCCCTCGCGCACCGGCAGCGCGCCGGCGAGCTGCCCGCGCGCGGCGGTCAGCTTGACCGTCTTCACGCCGAGCCCGCCGCGGCCCTTGAGCGGATAGTCCGCCATCCGCGTGCGCTTGCCGAAGCCCTGGTCGGTGACGACGAGCATGTCGAGCTCGTCGTCGGCGATCCCGGCCGAGATCACCTCGTCGTCCTTGCGCAGGCCCATGCCCTTCACGCCGGACGTGGCGCGACCCATCGGCCGCGCCTGATCCTCGCGGAAGCGGATCGCCTGGCCCTTTCGCGAGACGAGGATGATGTCGTCGCTGCCGTTCGAGTGGAGGACGTCCACCAGGGCGTCGTCGTCGCGCAGCTTGATCGCGATGATCCCGTCCGCCTTGAGCGGGGTGTTGTACTCGTCGAAGCGCGTCTTCTTGACCATCCCCTTGCGCGTCGCGAGCACGAGGAACTCGGCCTCCTTGAAGTCTCGGGTCGCAATCACGGCCTTGACCTGCTCGCCCTGGGCGAAGGGCAGCAGGTTGACGATCGCGCGGCCCTTCGACTGACGCGTGCCGAGCGGCAGCTCGTGCACCTTCAACCGGTAGACCTTGCCGACGGAGGTGAAGAAGAGCAGGTAGTCGTGGGTGGACGCGACGAAGAGGTGCTCGATGTAGTCCTCGTCCTTCAGGTCCATGCCCATCACGCCGATCCCGCCGCGGCGCTGCTCGCGATACGTGGTGACCGGCAGGCGCTTGATGTACCCGGAGCGCGTGATCGCGATCACCATGTCCTCTTCCGCGATCAGGTCCTCGAGCTCGAGCTCCCCCTCCGCGGCCAGGATCTCGGACCGGCGGTCGTCACCCTTGCCGTAGATCTGCTTGATCTCGAGCAGCTCCTCGCGGATCAGACGATCGATACGCGTCTCGTCACCGAGAATCGTGCGCAGCTCGGCGATCCGCTCCTGGAGGTCCGCATATTCGTCCTCGATTCGCTTGCGCTCGAGGCCGGTGAGGCGCTGAAGCCGGAGGTCGAGGATTGCCTGCGCCTGGATCTCGGAGAGGTCGAAGGTCTCCATCAGGCTGCCACGCGCCGCATCCGCGTCGGCCGACGCGCGGATCAGCGAGATGACCGCGTCGAGATTGTCGAGCGCGGTCAGGTAGCCCTGCAGGACGTGCGCCCGCGCCTCCGCCTTCCGCAGCTCGAACTTCGAGCGGCGGGTGATCACCTCGCGCTGGAAGTCGAGGTAGTGCTGCAGCAGGTCGCGCAGTGGCAGCGTCCGCGGCACGCCATCGACGAGCGCGACGGCGTTGTAGCCGAAGCTCGTCTGCAGCGGCGTGTGCTTGAAGATCTTGTTCTGAACGACCTGCGGAATCGCGTCGCGCTTCAGCTCGATCTGGATCCGCATGCCCGACTTGTCCGACAAGTCCTTGACGTCGTGGACCTCCGGGATGACCTTGTCGTTGACGAGGTCGGCGATCTTCTTGATCACGCCCTCGTCGCCGCCCTTCTTGACGCCGTACGGCAGCTCGCTGACGACGATCGCGGTGCGGCCACCCCGCAGCTCTTCGATGTGCGTGCGCGCGCGCATCACGATGCGGCCGCGCCCCGAGCGGTAGGCCTCGCGGATGCCCTCGCGGCCGAGGATGATCGCGCCGGTGGGGAAGTCGGGGCCCTTGACGTGCTTGACCAGCCGGTCGACGTCGATCGTCGGCTCGTCGATCAGCGCGATCACCGCGTCCACGACCTCGCCGAGGTTGTGCGGCGGGATGTTCGTCGCCATCCCGACGGCGATGCCCGCCGACCCGTTCAGGAGCAGGTTCGGCAGGCGCGACGGAAGGACCTGCGGCTCGCGGCGCGACTCGTCGTAGTTGGGCTTGAAGTCGACGGTGTCGGCGTCGATGTCGCGCAGCATCTCCGTCGCCAGCCGCGTCAGCCGGCACTCGGTGTACCGCATCGCCGCGGCCGGATAGCCGTCGATGTTCCCGAAGTTCCCCTGGCCGTCGACGAGCGGGTAGCGCATCGAGAACGGCTGGGCGAGACGTACGAGGGTGTCGTAGATCGCCTGGTCGCCGTGCGGGTGGTAGGAGCCCATCACGTCGCCGACGACGCGCGCGCACTTGAGCCGCGCGCGGTTCGGCTGCAGGCCCGCCTCGTGCATCGCGTACAGGACGCGCCGGTGCACGGGCTTGAGACCGTCGCGCACGTCCGGAAGCGCGCGGGCCACGATCACGCTCATCGCGTAGTCGAGGAAGCTCGAGCGCATCTCCTGCTCGAGCTCGCGCGGCTCGATGCGACCGGCCCCGAGCGGTTCTACCGTCGCCAGCTCACGCCTCCCTAGACGTCAAGGAAGCGGACGTCCTTGGCGTTCTGCTCGATGAAGACTCGGCGCGGCTCGACCTGGTCGCCCATCAGCATCGAGAAGACCTGGTCGGCGGCCGCGGCGTCGTCCACCTCGACCCTGATCAACATCCGGCGGGCGGGGTCCATCGTGGTCTGCGCCAGCTCCTCGGGGTCCATCTCGCCGAGACCCTTGAACCGGCGCACCTGAATGCCCTCCTTCGCCAGCTCGAGCGCGGACTCGCGGAGGTCCTCGAAGGTCTCCGCGTGCCGACTCTTCTTGCCCAGCTCGAGGTGGAACGGCGGCGAGCCGGCGATCTCGGCGAGGCGCGCGTAGGTCTTGCGCAGGTTCGCGTAGACGGGCGAGGTGAGCAGTTCGGCTGGCACGACGACATGCGTCGCCGCGCTCGTCTCGCGCTCGGTCACCTTGATGCGTGCGCCGTCGGCATCGGCCTCCACGACCGCGACTTCGTAGCCGTTGCCGTCGAGCCCCGAGAGCGCACGCTCGATCTCGCCGGCGAGCGCAGCCTCGGTCTCGACGAGGCGGTGCTCGATCACGAAGTTGGCCGGGCCGTTGCCGAAGTCGGCGCGCAGCCGCGAGGCCCAGCCCTCGAACTCGTGCAGCGCCCGGCTGAAGCGGTTGTAGCGCGCCTCGGTCAGCTTCTGCTTCGTGCCATCGCGGTCGCTGACCTCGATGTCCTTGACCCGCTCCCGGACGAGCAGCTCCTCGAAGTGCGACTCCTTCTCGACGTACTGCTCGCGTCCGCCGACCTTGACCGCGTAGAGCGGCGGCACGGCGATGAAGACGTGGCCGCGCTCGACGAGCTCCGACATCTGGCGGTAAAGGAAGGTGAGGATCAGCGTGCGGATGTGCGAGCCGTCGACGTCGGCGTCAGTCATCACGATCACGCGGTGGTAGCGCAGCTTCTCGACGTCGAACTCGTCGCCGATGCCGGTTCCGATCGCGGTGATCATCGACTGGATCTCGTTGTTCGAGAGCACCTTGTTGATCCGGTTCTTCTCCGAGTTGATCACCTTGCCGCGCAGCGGCAGGATCGCCTGGAAGGTGCGGTCGCGCGCGTCGACCGCCGAGCCGCCGGCCGAGTTGCCCTCCACGAGGAAGAGCTCGGCCGAGGCCGGGTCGCTGATCTGGCAGTCGGCGAGGCGGCCGGGCAGCGAGGAGCTCTCGAGCGCGCTCTTGCGGCGCGTCAGCTCGCGCGCCTTGCGCGCAGCCTGGCGGGCGCGGGCAGCCGAGATCGCCTTGTCGATGATTCGCTTGGCGTCGCTCGGGTTCTCCTCGAAATACTCGGCGAGGCGCTGGTTGACCGTCTGCTCGACGAGGCCGCGTACCCACGGGTTGCCGAGCTTCGTCTTCGTCTGGCCCTCGAACTGCGGGTCGCGGAGCTTGACCGAGAGCACCGCCGCCAGCCCCTCCCGCACGTCCTCGCCCTCGAGGTTGTCCTCCTTCTCCTTCAGCAGCCCCTTGGCCCGCGCATAGTCGTTCAGCGTCCGCGTCAGCGCGCCCTTGAAGCCGGAGAGGTGCGAGCCGCCCTCGGTCGTGTTGATGTTGTTGGCGAACGAGAAGACCGACTCCTGGTAGGAGGCATTCCACTGCATCGCCAGCTCGACCTGGCCGTCGCCGTTGTCGCCCTCGAAGTAGACGATGCTCTTGTGGACGGGGTCCTTCGACTTGTTCACGTAGGCGACGAAGTCGCGGATCCCGCCCTCGTAGTGGAACTCGTGCTGCTCCTCGCCCTCGCGCTCGTCGTACAGGACGATCCGCAGGCCACGCGTCAGGAACGCGGTCTCGCGCAGGCGCTGCACGAGCGTCTCGAGTGACCACTCGAGCTCGTCGAAGATGTCGCCGTCGGGGAGGAACGTGATCGTCGTGCCGGTGTCCTTCGCGACACCCGTCTTCTTCAGCTCGGTGGTCGCCTCGCCGCGCGCGAACTCCTGCCGCCAGATCTTGCCGTCCCGCTTCACCTCGACCGTCAGCCACTCTGAGAGCGCGTTCACGACCGAGACGCCGACGCCGTGGAGACCGCCGGAGACCTTGTAGCCGTCCCCGCCGAACTTGCCGCCGGCGTGGAGCTTCGTCAGGACCACGGTCACGGCGGGCAGCCCCTGGTCGGGCATGACGTCGACCGGGATGCCCGAGCCGTTGTCCGAGACGGTGACCGAGTTGTCCGGGTGGATCGTCACGTCGATCGTGTCGGCGCGTCCCGCAAGCGCCTCGTCGACCGAGTTGTCGACCACTTCGTAGACGAGGTGGTGGAGCCCGCGCGCCCCGGTCGAGCCGATGTACATACCCGGGCGCAGCCGGACCGGCTCGAGACCCTCGAGGACCGAGATGTCTTTAGCGGTATAGGAAGCCTTAGTCATGAAAAAAGCCCTGCAAGTCGCGCATTTCCGGGCCGCGATTAGTGTATCAGACGGCGCGGCCGTCAGAGGCCCGGGCGAGGCTCATTCGCGCAGCTTTTTCTACCGATTTGCGGAGTTCTTCCGACGCGATCGGCGACGCGAGCTCGCGTGCCTCCCGTGCCTGCTCGAGCGTGGGCTCTGGAGGCGCCGCCCGCCGCGCCTCCTCGTCCGGCTGTGGAAGCTCCGGGAGCGGGCCGGCGGCGAAGCGAAGGGGCGCAGGCGCGCCCGCTCCGATGGCCTGACGGAGGCGGCCGTCGATCTCGGATTCGAGCTGCTGGAGCTCGAACGCCCACGTCGAGGAGGATGTCGCCACGTGGAGGGTGCCGTCGCGCGCGATGCGCGCGGGCCAGGCGTTCGCCGCCACCGTCTCGCCCACGGCGGCGGGCCAGACGGCCACCACGTCGGCCATCGCACCCGCGCTGCCAAAGCGGCCGAGCTCGCGGCGCACTTCGCTTCCGATCCGCTCCATCACGCCGCCTGCACCTCACTCGTGCCGTCGTCGCGCTGCGCAACTTCGAGCGTCTGAGACGGGTCGCCCGGAAGAGCCCCGCGGCTCGCGCTCGTCACGAGCGCCTGCCCGCCCGCGCGCAGCCGCTCCGCGAGTGTGCTGCGGCGGTCGCCGTCGAGCTCCGAGAGAACGTCGTCGAGCAGGAGCAGCGGCCTCGTCCCGCGCCGTTCCTCCAGCTCCTCCGCCTCACCCAGCAGCAGCGCGAGGACGGCCAGGCGCTGCTCGCCCTGCGAGCCGAAGACCCGCAGGTCACGGCCGCCAGAGAGCACGCCGAGGTCGTCCAGGTGGGGCCCGACCCCCGTCGCGCCGCGCTCGAGGTCGCGCTGCACCCTCGCCTCCAGCTCCTCCGCGCTCGGCGCGACGCCCTCGTAGCGCACCTCGCCCTCCGGCAGGCCCAGCTCCGCCGCGCGCTCCCCGAAGCGCGGCTGGAGAGCTGCGACCGTCTCGTGCCGCCCCGCGACGAGCTCCGCGGCCAGGCGGCTCACCTGCTCGTTCCACGGCGCAAGCGCCTCGCGGGAGGAGACGTTCTGAGCAACGCGTCGCAGCGCGGCGTTGCGCTGGCCGACGGCCGCGCCGTACTCCGCCGAGAGACCGGCGCGAGCCGGCGCGAGCCGGCCGAGCACGCGGTCGAAGTATGCGCGCCTGGCAGCCGGTCCGCCCTTCACCACCACCAGCCGGTCGGGCGTGAATACGAGCGTCGTCACCTCGCCGCGCAGCTGCTCCGCGGCCCGCAACTTGGCGCCGTTGAACGTCGCCCGCTTACCGCTCCCGAGCTCGAGCGTCACCTCCAGGTCGAGCGCCACTCCCGTTCGGTCGCCCTTCAACGCGATCCGTGCTGCGTCCTGCCCGAAGCGAACGAGCTGCGCGTCGATCCGCGTTCGTGGCGAGAACCCTTGCGTCCCGACGTGGAGCGACTCGAGCAGGTTCGTCTTGCCGGCGCCGTTCGCGCCCGTGACCAGCACCAGGCCTGGCTCCAGCTCGAGGTCGAGCCTGGAGTAGGAGCGGAAGTCCCGGAGGGCGACCGCGGCGACTATCAGCCGGCCAGGCGGATCGGCATGATCAGGTACAGGAAGTCGTCCGCTTCACCCTGCAGCACCGCCGGCCGCAGCGGGCTGATCAGCTTCATCCGCAGCTGCTCGCCGACGACCGACTCGACGCCGTCCCGTAGGAACTCCGCGTTGAAGCCGATCTCGAGCGGCTCGCTGGCAAACGCAACCGGCAGCGACTCCCGCGCCTCGCCGACGTCCTGCGTCTGCGCCGACACCGTCAGCTCGCCGTCGGCGAAGCGGAGCCGCAGCGGCGAGTTGCGCTGCGCCATCACCGAGACGCGGCGAACGACGTCGAGGAGCTCCTCGCGTGGCAGGGCGAGCTCGTGGTCGAACACCTCCGGGACGAGCTGCTTGTAGTCCGGGAACTGCCCGTCGATGCGACGCGTCGTCAGCAGCGCGTCGCCGGTGGAGAAGACAACCTGGTTCTCGTGGACGCCGAGCTCGATCCGCTCGCCGGCCTGAGCGATCCGCGCCAGCTCGCCGAGCGCTCGTGCCGGGACGATCGCCTCGAGCTCGGGCACCGTCCCCTCGACCGCCGTCTCCTTCACCGAGAGGCGGTAGGAGTCGGTCGCGGCGGTGACGAGCTTCCCCGGCTCGAAGCGCATCAGGACGCCGGTGAGGACAGGGCGCGACTCGTCGCGCGACGCGGAGCGGCTGACGCGCCCTACCGTCTCCAGCAACGTCCCGCGGTCGACCTCGTGCCGCTCGGCTTCCGCATCGGGGAGCCGCGGGAAGTCCTCGGCGTTGTAGGTGTGCAGTCGGTAGGTCGCGGCTCCCGAGCGGATCTCGACGGCGGCTTCCTCGAGCTTGTGCTCGATCGAGACCTCCGCGCCCGGCAGCAGCCGGGCGAGCTCCAGCAGCAGCCGCCCCGGCACGACCACCGAGCCTTCCGCCTCGACCTGCGCCTCGAACGAGGTGCGTAGCGAGAGCTCCATGTCGGTGGCGGCAAGGTCGAGCTTGCCCTCACCGGCGCGCAGCAGGATGCCGGCGAGGATCTGAACGGTCGTGCGCGTCGAGACGCCACGCGAGACGACGCCGAGCGCACGCGACAGCTCATCTCGAGGACACGTGATCTTGAGCGTTCCCTGTGCGACCACAGCTTCTGTTTCCATGATCTATGTAAGTCCTTTGTAGAAGTCGTAGAGAGTGTGGATCACGGGGAAGACGCCGTGTTCCGGCTTCAGCAGCGCGGTTCGGCTGTGGGCGCGGTCTGGGGAAGGAAGAGCCCTTTCTACAGGGCGACCGCCGGCCACCCGCTGCGTCCACAGCATCACCGTGCCTGCTTGACGCGCGCGGTCAACTCTTGCACCAGGTTGTACACATCCCGATCCTCGCGGATCATGCGGGAAATCTTCGACGTCGCGTGGATGACGGTCGTGTGGTCGCGTCCGCCGAACTGCCGGCCGATCTTCGGCAGGGACGAGTCCGTCAGCTCGCGCGACAGGTACATCGCGACCTGGCGCGGGTAGACGATGTTCTGCGAGCGCCTGTCGCTGCAGAGCTCCTCCAGTGACAGGCCGAAGCGCTCGGAGACGAGCGTCTGGATCCGCTCGATCGAGACCTGTTGCACCTCGCCTTGCGGGAAGACGTCCTTCAGCACGTCCTGGGCGAGCTCGTCCGTCATCGGTCGACCCGTCAGCGACGAGAACGCGACCACGCGCGTGAGCGCGCCCTCGAGCTCGCGGATGTTCGACGCGATGCGGCCGGCGATGAACTCGAGCACCTTCGGGTCGGGGATGTGAATCCGGTCGGCCATCACCTTCTTGCGCAAGATGGCGATGCGCGTCTCGAGGTCGGGCGGCTGGATGTCGGTGATCAGACCCCACTCGAAGCGCGAGCGCAGCCGCTCCTCGAGCGTCGAGATCTCCTTCGGAGGCCGGTCGGACGAGATCGCAATTTGCCCGCCGGCCTCGTAGATGGTGTTGAACGTGTGGAAGAACTCCTCCTGGATCCGCTCCTTGTGCTCGAAGAACTGGATGTCGTCGACGAGCAGCAGGTCGTAGGTGCGGTAGCGCTGCTTGAAGCCCTCGATCCGCTTGTCGCGCAGCGCGTTGATGAAGTCGTTCATGAAGGTCTCGCTCGTGACGTAGCGCACCGAGAGCTCGCCCTGGTGCTCGCTGACGTACTGCGCGACGGCCTGCAGCAGGTGTGTCTTCCCGAGGCCGGTGCCGCCGTAGATGAAGAGCGGGTTGTACGCCTGCGCGGGAGCCTCGGCGACGGCGAGGGCAGCAGCGTGCGCGAAGCGGTTCGACGAGCCGATCACGAACGAGTCGAAGGTGTACTTCGGGTTGAGGCCGATGCCCGTGGCGTCGCGCGCGTGCACCTCGACAGGCTCGGGGAGCTCGGCGCGGTTCGATTCCGCGACCGCGAGCTGAATCCGTCGGACGCGGCCCGTCGTATCGCCCACGGCAGCGCTGATCAGGCCGACGAAGTGGCCTTCGATCCAGTCGCGCGTGAAGTCGTTCGGGACCGCGAGCACGAACTCGTCGTCGTTCAATTCGAGACCGCCCACGTGGTCGAACCACGTGCGATAGGTCGTCTCGTTGAGGGCGCCCCTGAGCCGACTAGATACCTCGCTCCACAGGCCTTCCGCAGTCAGCTCAATTGGGGGCTCCACGCCGCCGGCCGCACTCCTTGTCGAGAACAAGCGAGGGGCGAGCATAGCAGCGTCGCGACGGCCCTACAACGCGCCGCCCGGGACCGTCCCTGGTGGAAGAAAACATCGCGTTTTGCAGGGTGATTCCTTTCCTCCACACTCCCTTCCACAGGTGTGGACGGCGCGTCCGGTCGAGGCAACGCTTGCACCGCTTCGAGTCCCACTCGCCCCACGTTTCGTACGGTGCTTGTGCCGCCGCAAGTCTGTGGAGAACCACCTCTCACGCCTCGTCTATACTGGCTGCGCGCCGCCCGAGATTCGGGCGGTTCTTCTTCCCTCACTCGACTGTGAAACGGACCTACCAGCCCAACGTGCGCAGGCGGAAGCGTCGTCACGGCTTCCGCAGCCGCATGGCCACCCGCGCCGGCCGCGCGATCCTCAAGCGCCGCCGCGCCAGGGGTCGCAAGCGCCTCTCGGCCTGAGCCCGCTGGACGCGCGCGTGCAACGCCGCCACCGTCTCTCGCGCTCCCGCGACTTCGACGCGGTCTACCGGCACGGCCGCTCGGTCTCGACGCGTTTCCTCGTCCTCTACTGGTTCCCGCGTGAAGACGGGCCGGGCGCGGCTGCGCGGCTCGGTCTCGCGGTGCCGAAAGCGGTCGGGCCCGCGGTCGTGCGGAACAAGATGAAGCGCCGCCTGCGAGAGCTCTTTCACAGCCGCGTCGAGCAGCTGCCTCGGGAGCAGGACTACGTGCTCGTCGTTCGGCCCGGTCTCGCCGAGGCCGTCGAGGCACGCGGGTTCGACTGGCTGGCCGAGCGGGTCGACGAGATCCTCGGCAAGGCGGCCGCGTGAGAATCGCGCTGCGCGCGCCGGCGTACGTCGGCCTCCTGCTCGTCTACGCGTGGCGCTGGAGCTTCGGGCTGCTCTCGCGCGGCTCGTGCAAGTACCACCCGAGCTGCTCGCAGTACGCGCTCGACGCGCTGCGGCGCTACGGGCTCGTGCGCGGGTCGATTCTCGCGGGCTGGCGGCTGCTGCGCTGCAATCCGTGGAGCCGCGGCGGCGTCGACTACGCGCACGACCAGAGGCTCTTTCGATGATCCTCGCGCACATCCTCACGCCGCTCGAGAACCTCCTGCGCAACATCCTGGAGTGGCTCGGGCCGCACGGCACGATCGGCCTGCCGTGGTCGTGGTCGATCGTCGCGCTGACCGTGCTCGTCCGGCTGTTGCTGGTGCCGCTGACGGTCCGGCAGATCCACTCGATGCAGAACCTGCAGCGACATGCGCCGCAGATGAAGGAGATCCAGAAGAAGTACAAGGCCGACAAGAAGCGCCAGCAGGAAGAGCTGATGAAGTTCTACAAGGAGAACAGCATCAACCCGGCCTCGTCGTGCTTGCCGCTGCTGGCGCAGTTCCCGGTCTTCATCTCGCTATACCTGGTGTTGAAGCACTTCCCGCACGAGGCCGGCGACGATCTCTCCTGGCTCGGTCTCGTGGACATCACCGACAAGGCGTCCGTCGGCTGGGGGCCGCTGCTGATCGCCGTCTACGCCGTCAGCCAGCTCGCGTCCAGCTACTTCATGAGCGCGACGGCCGAGAAGTCGCAGCGGATCTTGCTGCTGATCCTGCCGATCGCCTTCATCCCGTTCATCATCAACTTCCAGGTGGGTCTCGTCCTGTACTGGATGACGACGAACCTGTGGACCGTCGGCCAGGGGCTGATCACTCGCAGGCTGATGCCGCGGCCGCAACCGCCGGAGCGCCGCTCCTCGCGCACACCCCCGAAGGAGGTCGCGCCGGCCGCTGCGCCGCCCGAGCCGGCTCCGGAGCCGGCCGCTCCCGCGCAGCCGCGCAAGGTCAAGCGCAAGAAGAAGGCGCGGCGGTGACCGAGACCGAGTCGTTCCAGGTCGAGGCGACCGGCGAGACGGTGGGCGAGGCGAAGTGGGCGGCGCTGCGCGAGCTCGAGCAGCTACGGCCGGGCATCGACAAGGCGGCGGTTCGGTTCCAGGTCGTCTCCGAGGGAGAGCGCGGGCTGCTCGGGGTCGGCTACGCACCGGCCCGCGTCGTCGCGTCTGTCGACGCTGCGGCCGCGGTCGAGGTGCCGGCGACCGCGCCGCTGGACGAGAGCGCGCTGGCGGTGGAGGTCCGCGACGTGCTCGACCACGTGATCGACGCGATCGGCGTCCGGGCCCGGATCGAGATCGTCGAGGACGAGGAGGCGCTTACGGCGACACTCGTCGGGCGGGAGCTCGGGCTCGCGATCGGCAAGCACGGCCAGACGATCGACGCGATGCAGTACCTCGCCAACGCCGTCGTCTGGCGCAACCGCGGCGACGAACGAAAGGCGGTGATCGTCGACGCCGCAGGCTACCGCGCTCGGCGAGAGACCGCACTGTCGGCGCTCGCCGTCCGCAGCGCCGAACGCGCGGTCGAGTCGGCCCGGTCGGTTGAGCTCGACCCGATGACCGCCGTCGAGCGGAAAGTCGTGCACGTCTGCCTGAAGGACTACGCGGGCGTGGTCACGCGCAGCGAGGGAACCGAGCCCAACCGCTTCGTCGTGATCGACCCCGTGTGATCGACCGCTGGCTCGCAGACCTCGTAGCTACTCCGGGTCTCACCGCCGTCTCCGCCGAGGAGGCGCGGCGCGTGCACGTCGACGCGAGTCTCGCCGCCCTCGAGGTCGTCCAGCGGTTCGATGGTCCGATCGTCGATGTCGGCTCGGGTGGGGGCGCGCCGGGAATCCCGCTCGCGCACGCGCTGCCCGAGCGCGAGGTGACGCTCCTCGAGGCGACGCAGCGCAAGTGCGACTTCCTCGAGCGGTGGGCGCGCGAGCTGCCGAACGCGTACGTCGTGTGCGGCCGCGCCGAGGAGCAGACGGTGGATCGCTGGGGCGTCGCCGTCGCGAAGGCCCTCGCACCGCCGCCGGTCGCGGCGGAGTGGTGCCTCCCGCTCGTCGCTCCGGGCGGTGCGACCGTGCTCTACGTGGGTCCCACCGCGCAGACCGATCGGGTCGCCCTCGTGGCCGAGCGGCTCTCGGCGGAGGTGGGCGACTCGCCCGCGGGCCTGCTCGTCCTGCGGAAGCTGGGGCCGACGCCGCCGGGCTTCCCGCGCCGCCCCGGAGTCGCCAGGAGACGTCCGCTCGCATAGCTAGCTTGGCCGTGTGCCCGGCCGGGTCTACGCGCTTGCGAACCAGAAGGGCGGCGTCGGCAAGACGACGACCGCCATCAACCTCGCCGCCTGCCTCGCGGAGGCCGGTGAGCGAACCCTCGTGGTCGACCTCGACCCGCAGGCGAACGCGACCTCCGGGCTCGGCGAGCGCGGCAACGGCACCTCGTCGCTCGACCTGCTCGACGGGATTCCGCTGCCGAAGCTGGCGAAGCAGACGCGGTTCGCACGGCTCGATCTCGTCCCTGCGAAGCCCGAGCTCGCCGGTGCTGCCGTCGATCTCGCACGCCGCTCTGACGGTGAGCGCTACCTCGCCGAAGCGCTTGCAGATGCCGCCGCGAACTACGCGTTCGTGTTCGTCGACTGTCCGCCCTCGCTGGGGCCGCTGACGGTCAATGCCCTGGCGGCAGCGGATCGCGTGCTGGTGCCGGTGCAGGCCGAGTACTACGCGCTCGAAGGGCTTGCTCAGCTCGTCGGCTCCGTCGAGCTCGTCCGCTCGCGCCTTAACCCGAAGCTCGTGCTCGGCGGCGTCCTGCTGACGATGGTCGACCGGCGCACACGGCTCGCGGCCGACGTCGCCGCCGAGGTGCGCCGGCACTTCGGCGAGCTCGTCTTCCGCACCTCGGTTCCCCGGTCGGTGCGGGTGGCCGAGGCGCCGAGCCACGGCCTGCCCGTCACGTCCTACGACCGCGCGTCCGCCGGCGCAGACGCCTACTGGAAGGTGGCGATGGAGCTTGTCGGCCGTTCCTGAGAAGCGCCGCGGCCTCGGCCGCGGCCTCGAGCTGCTCGTCGGCGGACCCGGCGAGCCGGAGCTTGCGCACCTGCCCGTCGAGACGATCCACGCGAACCCGCGCCAGCCGCGGAAGCGCTTCGACCACGAGTCGACGTCGGCGCTGGCGGATTCGATCCGCTCCCAGGGCCTCGTCCAGCCGGTGGTCGTGCGGCCGCGGGAAGCCGGTGGCTTCGAGCTGATTGCCGGCGAGCGCCGCTGGCGCGCGGCGCGCGAAGCCGGATTGCCGACCGTACCGGCGCTCGTGCGCGAGGCCGACGACCGGGACACGCTGCTGCTCGGCCTCGTCGAGAACGTCGCGCGGGAGGAGCTCTCGGCCGTCGAGGAGGCGCGCGCTTACGCGCTGCTGCTCGACGAGTTCGAGCTCTCGCTCGGCGATCTCGCCGAGCGTGTCGGTAAGGCGAAGCCGACGGTCTCCAACCGCCTGCGGCTGCTCGAGCTCCCCGACGATGTGCTCGGCCTCGTCGAGCGCGGCGAGCTGACGGAGGGTCACGCGCGCGCGGTACTCGCGGTTCCCGAGCACGACGGGCGGCGGCGCCTGGCGCGCCAGATCGTCAGGCGCGGGCTGTCCGTCCGCGCCGCCGAGCGTGCCGCTCGCTGGGCCGGAGCGAGGACGAAGCCGCGCAGGGTGCCGGCGGTCGACCCCGTGCTCGCGGAGCGGGTGCGCAAGGCGGCCGAGCGTCTAACGGGCTTTCCTGCGCGCATCGTGTCCGGAAGGCTCGAGCTTCCGTTCGCCGACGAGACCGAGCTGACCGAGCTCGCCGAAGCCCTCGAGCGGGTCGCCTAGCGCCCGTACCCAAAGCGGCCGCTGGGTCGTTGACCCAGTGGCATGTTGCAGACGCTGCGGGACAACCTCGAGTCGTTCGAGGCGATCAATCAGGACGACCTGACGCGCGATCTCCTCCTGCGCATGTCGGCCCTCTCACAGGCCGGGAAGCTTGCGCCGTTCCTGTTCGAGCTCGCCCACGACGCCGACCTCGACGACACGACGAAGGCGACGCTCGCCGAGATCGCGAACGACCCGAGCTTCTTGCTCGCGGTGGAGGATTACCTCCACCGCACCGAGATCGTCCACTGATCCGGCACGTACCGCGCGAACGTGCGTCCCGCAGGCCGGCCGTCGCATAGCGGCGACGGCGCCGATCCCGTCTCGCCCCTGAGCCACGATGAGTAGCGAGCGGTTGCGACGCGGTTGAGGCGTGCGGCTCTCGCAGGCGTTTCACGTCGTCCTCGCCCTCCCGCTGCGCGGCCGCTTCCGACCGGTATTGACAGACCCACGGCCGACGCGCTGCAATCGGTCGGTGCCGCCGTTTCCGAAGCCGCGCTTCTCCTACGACTACGACCTCGCGCACGAGCTCGCCGCGCTCCGGGCGTACCGCAAGCAGAAGCCCGGCCGGCAGATCCCGGCAAAATCGAAGGGCAAGCTTCTCCTGGCGACGTGGAACGTCGCGAACCTCGGCGCGCAGGACCGGCTCGACAGCGACTACGAGCTGATCGCCGAGCTCGTCGGCTGGTTCGACCTCGTTGCGATCCAGGAGGTGAACGACGACCTGCGCGGGATCGAGGCGATCCACGAGAGGCTGCCGAAGCGCTACGACCTGATGTTCTCGGACGCGTCCGGGAATCGCGAGCGGCAGGCGTTCTTGTACGACAGCCGGAAGGTCTCGCGCCTGCGTGAGGTCGGTCGGATCGCGATCCCGCCGAGCCAGCTCCCACGCATCAAGCTGCCGAACAGCGCGGCGAAGTTCGAGGGGTTCGACCGCGGCCCCTACCTCGCGAGCTTCGGCTGCGGCTCGTTTCGGCTCGGCCTGGTCAACGTCCACCTCTTCTTCGGCTCGGAGGAGCCGGTCGATCTCGACCGCCGCACGTTGGAGACCTTCGCCGTCGCCTGGTGGGCCGACAAGACGCACCGCGACGCGAACTCGTACGTCGGCGACATCGTTCCGCTCGGCGACTTCAACCTGCCGAAGGCCGTGCCAGGAGATCGCATCTTCGACGCGCTCGTCGCCCTCGGCCTGGAGGCGCCGCCGCACAGCTCTCAGGTCGGCTCCGCGATTGCCTCCGACAACCAGTACGACCAGATCGCCTTCTTCCCGGGCGCGACGAAGGACCGCTTCACCGGCGCCTGCAACGTCTTCGACTTCGACGGTGCGCTCTTCCAGGACCTCTGGAGCGCGCGGCCGCCGCAGCAGTTCCGCGAGTACGTTCGCTTCCACCTCTCCGACCACCGCCCGCTGTGGGCAGAGTTCTCGACCGCGTAGAGAGGAAATGGGCGATCGTGGATTCGAACCACGGACCTCCGCCTTATCAGAGCGGCGCTCTAACCAACTGAGCTAATCGCCCGCGCGCGGCGGCCAGTGTAGCCGCACCCATGCCAGGGATGTAGCGCCGCCGAAGCGCGGCCGATGACGTCTCACTCTGCGGCTAATGAAGATCGGCGACCTTGTCTTCCACCAGGGGCGGCGCTATTACCTGCGCGGCCTCGATCCCCCATGAGCGTGCCCAACCGGCAGCCTTCCTCGAGGACGCCATCACCGGTGAGGCGGCGATGGTTCCGGTGGACGAGATCGAGCCTGCGCCGCCCCCTGAGACGCCGCCTCTACCTCGAGTTTGAGCCGGTACCCTGAGGCTATGAACGGACCGTTGGTGTACGCCTGATGCACGAGATGGTCATCTACGGCGTGAGCTTCGATCTGGTGGGAAAGCAGCCGATCGTTCTGCTCAAGACGGCGGACGGGAACAAGTTCCTCCCGATCTGGATCGGCCATCCCGAGGCTGCCGCGATCCTGATGAAGCTGCAGGGCGCATCGACGCCGCGGCCGATGACGCACGACCTCCTGACCGAGATGCTCACGCAGCTCGACGCACAGGTCGTCCGCATCACCGTGACGGAGCTGAAGGAGAACACCTTCTACGCGAGCATCACCGTCCAGCAGAACGGGTCCGAGATCGAGATCGACTCGCGCCCGTCCGACGCGATCGCGCTGGCCGTTCGCGCGGAGGCGCCGATCTTCGCCGCGGAGGACGTGATCGAGGAGTCTGCGATCGAGTTCGAAGGGGAGGACGTGAACGAGGAGGAGATCGTGACCGAGTTCAAGCAGTTCCTCGACCAGGTCACTCCCGACGAGTTCGCCGAGACCGGCGAGGAGGATTAGCCGCCGTCGGTGCGGTCGACCTCGCGCTTGGTGAGCGCGAGGATCTCCTCGAAAAGCTCCCGCAGGCCTTCGCTCGACAGCGGCCCGCGGTTGGCGCGCGCGAGGTACTGGAGCATCCACTCCTCGCGCTCCGGGTCGACGAACGAGAGCCCGCGCGACTCCTTGTAGCCCTTCAACCGCGCCACGAGCTCGAGCCGAGCGTTCATCGCCTCGACGATCGCGCGGTCGTTGTCGGAGATCTGCTCGCGTAGCTGGCGGATGAGCGGGTCGTTCTCGGTCACGGTCTCCCCTGCAGCTTGACGTAGACGGGCTTCGTGCTGCTGCGCAGCGCAAGCGCGCGGTAGGGATACGTCACGCGCGGATCGACCGGATCGCCGAGCGACGGGGTCTGCTCGCGCACGTAGACGTGGACCCCGCGCCGGCGCTCGACGATTCGCTGGATCTCGAGCGAGTAGCCGGAGCTCGAGCGGGGGCCGATCGCGATCACGACGACCTGCTCGTGTCGCCAGTCGACCCGGGGCGGCTTCGGCGCGCGGCCGGGCATCGTCGCGTCGAGCAGTCGCTCGAGCGGCGCACGGGAGTGGTAGACGGCGGTGACCCTGCGCGTGAACTCGACGCGGCCGAGCGCCGGCGTCAGGTCGCGCCAGCGCAGCTCGTGGCTTTGGCCGCCGCCCCACCATTGCGTGTAGGCGAGCCAGGCCGCGGCCGCGAGCACGACCACCGCGAGGGCGGCCGCTCTACCAGTAGATGAAGACCGCGGTGCCGTAGCCGATCAGCGCATACACGCGCGGGGCGACCCACAACGGGATGCGCACGCAGCCGTGGCTCGCGGGATACGCCGGGACGCTGTGGTAGCCGTGGATCGCGAACGCGCCGACGAAGAAGGACGAGTAGTACATCTCCTTGGCGTTGAATCCCGGCACCTTGCTGTAGACGCGCCAGTGGCCGAGCGGCGTGTTACCCGTCGCGCCGGTCGAGACGTTGACGATCAGCTCCACCTCGCCGCCGCGGACCATGAACAGGTACTGCCGGCCTTTGCTGATCTCGACGTGGGTTCCCGGATGGCGGGGCTGCGGGACATGCGCCTCCTGCAGTTCGCGCCACACCCGCGCGTCGACGGTTCCCGTCCGGGGGAGGCCGTGGAGCTTCTGGAACGCGGTCACGGCATCGATGTCGTCGGAGCCGTAGTAGCCGTCTACGCGGGCGAGCGCGAAGTGGAGCTCGTGCAGGCGCCGGTCGAGGTGGTAGGCGCTCGGGCCGGCTGCTCCCGGCGCAAGGGAGGGGAGGAAGACGATTCGCTCGAGGGCGCGCCGGGCGGCGGCGTAGCCCGCAGCCGGCTGCAGCGCGACGCGGATGCGGTAGGCACCGGCCCGCGCTGTCGCCAGCGGGATGCGCAGCCGTCCCTGAAACGTGCGCCGTGCGACGAGACGGCCGGCTCGCGAGACGCGAACGGTCACGGCACCGGCCGCGGCCGGCCGCACGCGAACGAGCAGCGAGAGCGGCCGCCCGATCCGCCCGGAGCCTCTGAAGGCGGTATCCAGCCCCGGCCGCACCACGAGCGCGACCGGGTTCGAGACGGCACCCGCGTAGCGAACGGTGTAGCGCGCGGCAGGCGTCCCGACGCGACCCCGGATCGAGAACGTGCCGTTCCGCCCGGCGCGAGCGGTCGAGATCCGGTGCTCCCCGCGATAGAGGCCGATGTGAACGCCCTTGCGGGCCGGCACGAGCCGACCGTCGAAGCGCTCGAGCTGCTGGTAGCGGCCGCTCCGCGGACCCGCGAGGGTCAAGCCGGTGGCGGTGACGCCGACCTCCGCCTGTGACGTCTCCCCGAGTGCGTTCGTGGCGGTGACCGTGGCCGTGAAGCGGCCCGCTGCATAGCTGTGCTGGACGGTCGCACCGTCGCCGCTCGAGCCGTCGCCGAAATCCCAGTGGTACGTGGCGGCGTCACCGGTGGCGGTCAGCGTGACGGCCAGCGGCGCTGCGCCACTGGCCGGCGCGGCGCCGGCCCTCACCGCAGGAGCTGCCGCGTGCGCTGCGGGAGCGAGCGTCAAGGCCGCCAGGAAGACCGCTGCACGCCGCACGCGGCGAATATAGACGAGCTATCGGGTGACGGCCTCGAGCAGCGCGAGGCCGTTGAAGCACGCGTGCAGCAGCATGCAGGGGTAGATGCTTCCGGTGCGCAGGCGGACGAGCGCAACCGCGATGCCGAAGACGAACAGAGCCGGGAATCCCTCGACCAGCCCGTGGTCTGCGGCGAAGGCGGCCGCGGTGCCGGTGACCGCGACCACGCTGCCGAACGGGCTGAGCAGCGCGAACCCGACGCCGCGAAAGGTCAACTCCTCGACGAACGGCGCCACGATCGCCACGACGACTGCGTTGAGCGCGAACGGGACCGCCTTCGTCGCGTCCCAGCGCGACGGCTGGAGCCCCTGCTCCCGCGTGGCGTGCAGGACCGCCTCGAGCGCGATCTCGACGATGAGCAGCGCGATCAGCACGACGAAGGCGAAGCCGAGGGCGCGACTCCACGATTGCGGAGCTCGCAGCCCGAGCTCGCCGCGGGAGAGGCCGCGGGCGATCCAGAGCAGCAGCGCGAGTGTCAGGCCGTAGAAGACGACGCCGCTGACGACGGTGTCGTAGCGGTAGAGCGTGTCCGGCGGCGGCTTGCCGGATGTGAAGCGGCTCGCGTAGTTGAGTGCCGCGAGCGAGCCGACGAGGGCGATCCAGCCGGCGAGCTTCCGTCCGCGCGTCGTCACGTCAGCGCCGCCACCGCCGTGCCGAGCGGCGCCGGGACGAAGTGCATTCCGGCGGCGCGGGCGCCGAACTCGTCCGAGTCGCTGTCGCCGACGTGGAGCGCGCGGCTCGCGCGCACATCCAGGAGGTCGAGCGCCCGTTCGAAGACGACCGGGTCCGGCTTCTGCGCACCCGCCTCGGCGGACGTGATGACGGCAACGTCGCCCAGCCCGAGATCGTGCAGCTGCTCGTGCAGCCCGATGTCCCAGTTCGAGACGACTGCCACGGCAAGGCCGTACCGGCGGAGCCTTGCGAGGGCGGCACCCGCGTCCGGCAGGAGCTCGAACCGCATCGCCGCGACAAACCGATCGACGAACGCGTCCGGCGGGAGGTCGGAGCCGAGCGCCTCGAGGATGATCGCCACGCACTCCCGCCGCAGTCGCCGGAGACTCTCTTCGTCGCGCCCTTCGAACGAGCGCTCGCGGTAGTAGGCGACCTCTCTCGCGAACGCCGCGGCAACCGCGTCCGCGTCCCGGTCGACCCCGAGCCCTTGCAGTCCGTCTTGGAGCGCAGGAACCGGGTCGCGGAGGCGAACGAGGGTTCCGTACGCGTCGACCGTGACCGCGTCGAGGTCAGCCGGCCGCATCGGGGTGCAGGAGCCGCGCGACCGCTGCCAGGGCCTCGCCGATCCGCGTCCCGGCGATGGTGGCATCCGCCGGCAGGACAGCAAAGCGTCCCGCGCGGACGGCGCGCAGCCGCCTGGCCTGCGCGTGTGCTCGCAGCTGGCGCAGCGTCCGACCACTTCCGGCGGTTGCGAGGTAGACGTCGGGGTCGAGCCGCAGCAGGCGCGCCAGCGGGAAGGGGCCCTGCTCCGGGCTGTTGCCCGCGACGCTCCGGCCGCGTGCCTGCTCGATGAGGTCGCCGAGGAGGCTGCGTGTCGAGATGGTCGAGAAGTCGCCCAGGTCCACGAACGGCCTCACGACCTTCGACTCCGCGACGCTCGCCGCCACTTGCCGCTGTTTACGTGTGATAGCGGCGGTCACGTGTCGCGCTGCGATCGGCCGGCCCGTGATCAACCCGATCTCGCCGATCGCCTGCACGACTTCGTCGACCGTGCTGCTCGGCTCGACGTAGACGGCCGCGCCGGTCGCGCCTCGCGCCCGCTCCAGGTCGAGCGGGTCGGTCCCGCTCGAGGCGACGATCAGATCCGGCCGCGCGCGCCGGATCGCGGCGACGAGCGGCAACCCGACGAGCTCGTCGTTGACGGCGATCACGCGGTTCCCGAGACCGAGCGCTTTCAAGATCTGTCGAGGGCCGGCTCCGACCGGGACGATTCGGCGAGGCGATGCTCGCACGACCGTCGTCCGGTCGCCGCCGCCGCGAACCGTCACCGGATACGTCTGGAGAAGTGCCCGGGTCGGTTCGGAGCGCTCGCCACAGGCCGTGCCGGCGAGCAGGAGCAGAGCTGCGACCGCTACGAGCGCGGGTCTCACGCCACCCACTGCCAGAGCGCCCATTGCACGATCGAGACGCCGAGCAGGATCGAGCTGACGGCGACGATCGCCGTGTGCGCACGTGGCCGCCCGCCGAGTGCCGCCAGCGCGAGGAAGAGCGGGAAGATGGTCACGCCGAAGCGGGGCAGGGAGAGCAGCGGCCAGCGCTCGCTGGGGACGCTGAGCGGGATTGCGAGGCTGACGGCCGCGAAGAGCCCGTACGGCGCGCCGAAGCGGCGCCAGGCTACGATCGTCAGCACGGCGAAGAGCGCGAGGAAGGCGAGCGTCTCGAGGTTCAGCGTCGCGACGCGGATCGGATCGGAGTCCTGCACCGGCGTCCAGTACACGTGGGTGTGCGAGCCGGAGGCGAGCTGCTTCGCGCCGGCCCAGCCGGCACGGAGGCCGTCCCAGATCCCGCCGAGTGGCCCGACCGGAGAAAGGTGCCGGCTCCAGAGGCGCTGCGCCCGGAGGAACGCCCAGGGGTCGCTCTCGGCGGCCCACAGGTAGAGCGGGTACGTCGCGAAGATCAGCGGCGCCACCGCAAGCGCCGCAAGGGCGCGCACCCGATCGCGCGACCGCCAGGCGAGCAGCGCGAGCCCTGGGAGCAGGGCCGCAGCCGTCGGTCTCGTCAGCAGCGCGAGCCCTGCGATCCCCCCGGCTCCGAGGAAGCGCCCGCGCTCGGCGAGCGCGAACGCTGCGAGCGTCAGCAGCAGGTAGAGCGACTCGCTGTAGACGGCCTGCAGGAAGAGCGCGAACGGGAAGACTGCAAGGTACAGCACGGCGCGGCGCGCGCCGTCGGCCCCGAGCCGCTCCTCCGCGATTCGGTGCAGGAGCAGGAACGAGCCGAAAGCCGCCGTGAGCGAGACGAGGATTCCGGCGACCACGTAATGGCCGAAGAGGACCCGCCCGAGCAGGCCGACGAGCGCCGGGTAGAGCGGGTAGAACGCCGACGCCGCGCCGGAGGCGGAGTCGTAGCCGTGCTCGGCGATGCGGAGGAACCAGACGCTGTCCCAGCGAGCCCAGACGTCCGTGAACGCACCGAGGTCGTGCGTCAGCGACCGGTCGTCCCAGACGGCGGCGCGCGGGTGGCGGTTCGGCACGAAGACGAAGAGCGCGAAGAGCGCGGCCGCCCAGATCGCGAGGCGGCTCCACAGAAAGATCTCAGGCGCGGGATTACCCGCGCGCGGCAGCCGCAGCTCACGGCGTGCCGTCCGCTTCGGCAAGCGAACGCGTTGACCGGCGGACACGGCGCGCGATGATACTCGGATGGCCGAGCGGCACTTCACGCCGGAGGAGGCGAACGCGCGCCTGGAGCAGGTGCGGCCAGCGGCGGAGTCGCTCGTCGCGCACCGGCGCGCGTTCCTCGCCGCCGGCGCCCGGCGCGAAGGCCTCGCCTCGCGAATCGCCGGAAACGGCGGCGATCTCGACCCGCAGGAACCGAGCGAGCTCGACGCCGAGGTCGAGCGTGAGGCCGAGGCGGTCGTGCGCGCCGTGCAGGAGCTCGAGCGGCTCGGCGTGCTTGTCAAGGATCTCGACCGCGGGCTCGTCGACTTTCCCGCGCTCCGGCGCGACGGCGAGGAGGTGCTCCTTTGCTGGCAGGTGGGCGAGGACGAGATCGCGTACTGGCACGGCCTCGACGACGGCTTCGCGGGCAGGAAACCCCTGCCGCTCGACTAATCGCTCAAGACGATGCCGTACTGGCACCGATTGGCTGTCTTCGGCGTGGTCCTGCTCGTCACCCTCGCCGTCGCGAGGATCGTCGACCGCAGGCTCGCCCGGCGCGACTTGCCTGCCGCGACGATGACCCGCTACCGCATCCTCCGTCGCAGCATCCTGACGCTGATCGTCTTCGTCGGCCTCTTCTCGGCGTTGCTCGTGATCCCTCAGATCCGCGCGGTCGCGATGGGGATCCTCGCCTCCTCCGCGGTGATCGGGATCGTCGTCGGCTTCGCGGCGCAGCGCACGATCGGGAACTTCATTGCCGGCCTGCTGATCGCGTTCTCCCAACCCATCAGGCTCGGCGACTACGTCGAGACCGGGGGTGTCACCGGCATCGTCGAGGAGATTGGCCTCACCTACACGTTCATCCGGATCGAAGACAACGACCGCCTTGTCGTGCCGAACGAGAAGATCGCCTCGGATACGATTCGCAACTCGTCCATCCGTAGCGGAAAGAAGCTCGCGCACGTGACGCTCCAGGTTCCTCTCGACACCGATCTCGAAGCCGCTCGTACGCTCCTGCGCGAGGCCGCGCGGGACGACCGTGCGGAGGTCGTCGTGACCGATCTCGGCGACAAGGTCGGGCTACGCCTGAGCGTCTGGGCACCCGACGAGCCGAGCGCCGAACGGCTCGAGAACGAGCTCCGCCTCCGCTCGCACGCAAGGCTGCGCGAGGCCGGAGTCTTCGCGTGACGCCTCCGCCTCGCGACCGCGGTCCCCGCAGCGACGACGAGCTCGAGCACGTCCTACGCCGGAGTCGGCGCCGCCGCTTCCGCGGCAAGGGCAGGCGCAAGCGCAGGACGACGCTCGTCTTCGTGACACTGCTGATCATCGTGCTGGCGGTGATCGCCTCGGGGGTCGGGGCCGTCGCGAAGTTCCGCTCGGATTGCACGCTGAAGGATCTGAAGGCCGTGCAGATCGGCGAGAACTCGTTCGTCTTCGCGGCAAATGGGTCGCTGCTCGGCGCGATCCCGGCCGAGCGCAACCGTACGCCCGTCGCGCTCTGGCGCGTCAGTCCCTGGATGCGCAAGGCGACGGTCTCGATCGAGGATCGCCGCTTCTACGAGCACGGCGGCGTCGATTACGAGGGCATCGCGCGCGCGGCGTGGAAGGACCTCCGTGCGGGCCACGTGGTCCAGGGCGGCTCGACGATCACGCAGCAGCTCGTCCGCAACCTCTACATCTCGAAGGAGCGGACGTTGAACCGCAAGTTGAAGGAGGCCTGTCTCGCGATCAAGCTCTCGCGCGCGCGCTCGAAGGACTGGATCCTGGCGCAGTACATGAACCAGGTCTATTACGGCAACCACGCCTACGGGATCGAGGCCGCGGCACAGACGTACTTCTCGAAGCACGCGCACGACCTGACGCTCGACGAGGCGGCGCTCCTGGCGGGCCTGCCGCAGGCGCCGTCCGTCTACGACCCGCTCCACCGCCCGTCGACCGCGATCGTGCGGCGTGACGCGGTGCTGCGAGCCATGCGCGATTACGGAGCGATCACGCAGGCGCGCTATCTGAAAGGGGTCTCGCGCCGGAACCTGCAGCTGCGGCCGGGCAAGCTCTACACGCGCATCCGCGAGCCGTACTTCTTCAGCTATGTGCGCGACCAGCTGATCGGCGAGTACGGCGCCAACACCGTTCGCACCGGCGGCCTGCGCGTCTACACGACGATCAACCCGCGCCTTCAGCTCGCCGCGCGCAAGGCGATCACGGACACCCTCTACCTCCGCGACGATCCGGCCGCGGCCGTCGTCTCGATCAATCCCGCCAGCGGCGCCATCCGGGCGATGACGGCGGTCACCCCCGGCCGCACCGGCAATCAGTTCAACCTCGTCGCGCAGGCGCGCCGCCAGCCTGGCTCGACCTTCAAGACGTTCGTCCTCGCCGCCGCGATCGAGCAGGGCATGAATCCGAGCACGACCTACTACACCTCGGCGCCCTTCCACTACCAGCCGGATCCGTACACGCCCGCCTGGGACGTCCAGACGTACGACCATTCGTACTCCGGCTCGGTCTCGGTCGCCAGTGCGACGCTCGCCTCCGACAACACGGTCTACGCGCAGCTGACCCTCGACGTCACGCCGGAGAAGGTCGCCGAGATGGCACACAAGCTCGGCGTGCGCTCCAACCTCGACGTCGTGCCGGCGATGGGCCTCGGCGCAGATGCGATCTCGCCGCTCGACGAGGCGTCGGCCTATGCGACGCTCGCGGCCGGCGGCGTCTACTCGAAGCCGATGGCAATCCGCAAGGTCGTGCTCGCGAACGGCCGCGAGGACACCGACGCCGGCTGGGGCCAGCCGCAGCGCTCGCGCGTGATCGGCGACGGCGTCGCCTACGAGGTGACGCGCATCCTCGAGCAGAACGTGCTCGGCGGCACGGGCGTCGGCGCCTACTTCGGCCGCCCGGCGGCCGGCAAGACGGGGACGACGGACAACCACGCGGACGCGTGGTTCTCGGGGTTCGTGCCGCAGCTCGAGACGACGGTCTGGGTCGGCTACCCGCAGGGCGAGATCCCGATGGAGAACGTGCATGGCATCTCGGTCGCGGGCGGCACCTTCCCGGCGACGATCTGGAAGCTGTTCATGGAGAAGGCGATGGAGAACGCGCCGGCGCTGACGTGGCGGGCGCCGCTCGACCCTGTGCAATGGCGGTCGTTCACGCAAGGCCAGTACGGCTCGAGCCTGTCGCCGTCGACGACCTACTACACGCCCACGACGCCGAGCCCGACGTCGACGCAGCAGACGACGGCGCCCCCGCCGCCCCCGCCGCCGGCGAGGACCGGCGTCACGCCGCCGCCCCCCCCCCCCCCCCCGCCCGGCCCGCCCCCCCCCCCCCCCCCCCCCCCCCGCGCCCCCGCGGGGGCGGGGGGGGGGGGGGGGGGGGGGGAGATTAT
>Ga0126311_10000083_pt1 | contig 47279 bp, 67 predicted proteins | sample Plot61_FD_92539 | JGI IMG/M metagenome (GOLD analysis project Ga0126311, IMG submission 92539) | Serpentine soil microbial communities from UC McLaughlin Reserve, CA, USA - Plot61 | ecosystem: Environmental > Terrestrial > Soil > Grasslands | place: USA: UC McLaughlin Reserve, Lake County... | reverse complement strand
GGGCGTCCTGGGCATAGTCGATGGTGCCGTCGTCGGTAAAGTCGAACATGGCGTCCGTGCCGGTGGCCGCCAGCGAAGCTCGGCGCTTCTTCTTCGGCGCGGCTTTCATGCGGCCTTCCTTGATGGCCTTGTTCTTCTCGTGCTCCTCGAGGGAGACGACGGTCTCCGATACCTTGGTACGCTTCTTGCGGGCGAGCCCTTCGGTTGGGGCGTCCTCTTTTGCCGCCAGGCGGCTGAGGAGCCCTTCTGAGGGCCTGCGGTGTCCGTTTTGGTCCTGGGCTACCTTGGGCTCGTAGGGCGCTAGAGCGGGCTCGTGAAGCTTGCGGGGCTTCGCCTGGAGGTGCTTGGGCGCGGTGTAGGAGAGGTTCTCCCACTGTGCTTCGACGTCGGCCTCGTGGACCTCGGAACCGTCGAAGTGGACGCCACGCTCCTTCATCTGCCTGAGGACCTCTTCCCAGTCGACTTCCTCCTCCTGCTGGAGCATGAGCTCGCCGTCGAAGGCGAGATCTGAGGTGCCGCCCTTGTCTTTTAGCAGCTCCCACTTCTTCTCCGCGAGGGAGTCTTCGGGAACCACGACGTAGACGTTGACCGGGTTCTTGGAGGTGAGCCTGTGGACACGCGCTATGAACTGGTCGAGCATCATGAAGGAATCAGGTAGGCCGTGGACTATGACCGTGGTGGCTTTGTCCATGTTGTGGCCTAGCTTCATCGCGGCGATGCCGGCGCACATGACCTGGGCGTCGCCGTTGGTGAAGGCAGAGACTTCCTTGGCCCGCTTCTTCGGGGCCTTGGTTATCATCTTGCCGTTTTTGTCCTCGGCTATGTGGACGGTGGAGACACCTTTCTCGGCCAGCTTCTCCGAGAGCCACTGTCCGGTGGTGATGAGGTCGGAACCGATCAGGACCTTTTCGCCCTTCTCGGCGTGCTCGATGGCGATTTGCAGGACCTTGAGGTTCGCCGGCGTCCAGTCCGAGATGTCCTCTACCCAGGGGTAGACGCGTTCTCCCTTGTTAGGGCCGTCCGGATAGCGGGCGTAAGGGACTGGCCACGTTTCGCCGTGGCGCTCTGAGGGAACGCCCTTAAGCTGGTCGAGTGTGGTGGGTAGGGTCGCGGTGCGCTCCAGCCACCAGCGGGCGCCGAGGCCCATCTGGTACTTCTCGTGCATCTGGTAGAGGACCATCGGGTGGTCGGGGTTCTCCCACTCGAACCAGTTTGCGAAGTGGGCGAGCGTGAAGCGTTGCATTTGCTTCTGGGCTAGGCCCATGGGAACCTGAACGAGGTGATACGTCCTAGGCACAAGTGGCTCGCCGGTCTGCTCTTTGCGGCACCTGGAGACGCCTGGCTGTGTGAGTCTCCAGAATTGGGAGACGTTGGTTATCATCGGAAGGATCTTCTTCTGCTCGCGCTGACCCTCGCGCGACGAGCCCTCCTCCCCGAGAAGATATTCGACGACGCAGAAATCTTCTTCGAATTTAGTACGCCCGCCTTTATAGTCGTAGGGAAATGCCAGAGAGGAATTCCCAAGTGTCCACCACAGTCCCCAGAAGCAATCGTTGACGTAATTGCTAAGGGGAGTTCCGGTGCCGCCGAACTTGTGCTTGCCCCGCGCGAGTGCCCTGAGGGCTTGCGAGCGTTGGGAGCTGTTGCCGCGGATCTCGGAGAGTTCGTCGACGCAGATCACGCCGTCGATAAAGGCCTTTCCGAGGTGGGCGTAGCCCGACTTGTAGCGCTTGGCGCGGTGGACGTAGCCACAGCCGAAGTAGCCGTTGTGGGGCTCCTTGCGGCAGACCTCTCCGGTCCAGCCGTGGGCAGAGTCGTTACGACAAAGAGGGCACGCCCACTTTGAGGTTGCCGGCGTTTTGCGGGCCTTCTCGACTTGGTTGTAGGTCAGCTCTTTGCCTTGGGCGGCGTAGCGGTCGATCATGGCCTGAAGCAGAGACTCCTCTATGAGGTGGTCATCAGCTCCGCTTTCGGAGAGCCGATCCATCTCGGCGCGGACCTTCTTGCGCAGCTCTTTCGGGGTGGCCTCGATTTGATGGAGTACGTGGTGGTCACTGACCGCCTTCTTGGCTTCCTTGAAAAGGCGGACGTCCCTCTGGAGGCGCGTCTGTGGAAGCAGCGGAACCTCGGGCAGGCGCTCGTACTTCCTGCCGACGCGGGAGAGTGTTTCGTAGTGGGTGATGAACCAGCCGTTCTCGGGCTCGTGGATCCACTCACCACTGATGTTGTTGCGCTCGCCTTCGAGGCGGCGCTGGACTTCTCGTGCCTTCTTTACTGTCGCTATCTGCTCCATGGTCCGACCGAAGAACCTCTTGGCTTCGCGCGCCCACTGGGGTATGAGGTCCTGCGGGACGACAAAAAGGACGTTTGGCTTTACGCCCTTACGGAGCATGGCCTCGGCCAGGGTCATGAGCATGAGGGTTTTCCCAAGGCCTTGTTCGTGTGCGAGGAGCCCTCTCTCCTTGACGAGCAGGCGAGCCATATGGTCCATCTGGAATTGCTTGAAGGCAAAGGGCTCGTAGGGCTCATCCGGGGTGTTCTCGTCGTGATAGGCCCGATGGTGTATCCGGATGTCTTCCTGGATCTCCCCGAGTAGGGCGATGTTCGCCTCGTACTCGGTGCTATAGAGCGTGGCCACGTCCCCGGGGTCGGGGATATCGAAGTGCTTCTCGAGGTAGTCGATGTTCGTGGTCTTCTCGTCGAAGTCGTGGACTTCTGTGCCGTTGGAGATCTTGACGTGCAGGAGTTTGCGCTGGCGCTCGAACTGCCTTAGCACCTTGCGCTTCTTCTTGCGGTCCTCACGGGGTTCTTCGTACTTCTCGGTGTGGACCTGCTTCTGGGTGGCTATGCGGTAGGTTTTGCCTGCCTCGAAGCCACGGGCCGGATCTGAGGTGGTGCAGGTGATCTCGTGGACGTCCTCGAGCCAGCCTAAGCGCATGGCGCGGCGGACCGGGAAGAGGGGCGTCGTGGTCTTTTGGGCCTGAGCCTTGACCGCCTCGATTGCCTTCTTCAGTGGGTCGCCTATGGTGATGAGGCGGGCGTCTTCTGCGTCCTGGGCCTTCTTCCAGTCGCGCAAGTTCGTGGCGAAGTAGTTGACAGGCTGTCCGTGAAGCAGCTCTATGCCGGTCAGGTCGCCCTTCTTGGCGAGTAGGGTCCTGGCGTAGGGGTTGAGGTAGACGTGAACCTTCTTCCCCTTCAGCTCCAGGTCGTTCTTGATGGCGCTCTTGCCTTTCTCCTGGAGCTTCTTGCGCCGGGCATACTCGGTTTTGAGGGCGTTCCAGTCGTTGCCGATGACCTCGGGGACCGAGGTGTGGTGGAAGCCACGGTTGTGGATCATGTACTTCTGGGCGGACTGCCGCTGGCGGGTTATGTCGTCGACCAGGGAGAGCAGCTCGTCTTTGCTCGCGGAAAAGTGCTTGCGGCCCTCGTAGCGGTAGCCTCCGACGTTCTCGTGGTGCAAGAACAGTGCGATTGCCGTCTTGGTGGTGACCCCCTCGAAGACCTGTCCCTCGAGGTCTATGACGGCGTAGATGCCGCCTTCTTTGTCAGTGCGTAGGACGTTCTTGGCCAGATCGTCGCGGTCGCAGAGCATGAGGCCCTGGCCGGCGCGGGCTAGGAGATCCTGTGCCCACAGGTAGGACAGCTTCACGGAAGGCATGGAGCCGCCGCCGTGGATCTTGTCTGACCAGGTGAGGCCGAATGGTGGGTTGATGGCGATGGCGTAGAAGTTCATATCCACGGCCCTCATCATCGGTACGGCGCGCTGGACGTCGGCCTGCAGGACGTTGTATGCGCCGTTGGCCTTGGTCTTCTCCACCATGCGGGGGTCGAGCTCTACGCCGAAGCGGAACTCTTCACCGAAGTGCTGGAGCATTGCGCCGGAGCCTGCGGTGAAGTCCAGAACAGGGGTTGAGGGTCCGAGGATGGCCGCTGCGAAGCGGGCTATCGGCTCGGGGGTGAACCACTGCTGGAGGCCGACGAGCTTGGTCTCGCCGGGTCGGGCTCCGAAGGGTGTTGCTTTCAGGATGGATTTGGAGGAGTCCAGGACGTCGTTGTCGACGGCTGAGCCTTCGACCTCTCCGTGTTTTTCTTCTGAGTAATAGTCTATCCTCACGTGTAGCTCCTTTGTCTGGGGCTGTAGCAGGGGGGATTCGGCGGGGCCGTCATCAGCAATGAGTCCCCGCCGGTCCTCGTTTGTTGGAGGATCATCCCCTGAGGGTAGTCAGTCCGAGTCGGTGTTGCTAGTGGCAAATTGGACTGAGGGGTCAGGGACGCACATGGGGCCTTGTGCGTGGCTGTTCTTGAGTGTGCGCTGAACGTCGACGATGTTTGGGACGATCATGTTGCCGGCGACTACGTGTAGCGCGATAAAGATGCCGAACATGATGAACACGACGGCGGCAACGAAGTCGATCTTGAGGTTGGGCTTGGGGAGATCTCGTCTGGGGATGTAGCTCTTGGCCATGGTTTCACCTCCCTTCTAGTGCCGGTAGCATTCGGTTTAGGGCGTCCAGGGCCTCCTGTGGGGTGGAGTAGCGGGTGTGGTGTAGGAAGCCGGGGGTCCGGTTGGAGGGGCTGCGTTCGTAGACCCACTGGCCAGTGGAGTGCATGACGAGTCCGCCGGCGAGGGCGACGCACCAGGAGCCCGTGCCGCGGTACTCGATGGTGATCTGGTCTGTGGGGTGGACGCTGTAGGTTCTTATCTCGGCGTCCTCTATGAGGGTGGGTGGATAGCTCACGAGTGGTCCTCGTAGCGGGCTATCTGGTAGTTGTCGTCCTGGGACTCGCGGATCTCGAGGTAGAGTTCCATGCCGTCTGGCATACGCAGCTCCATAGTGTTGAAGGTGCCGTTGGAGTATCCGCCGTGTCCGGCTTGCTTGACTCCGATGCTGGCGAGGATGGCGGCGCGCTGGAAGATCATGGTAATCAGGTTGAGGTTCTGGATTACGGGGTCCATAGGGTGGGTGTCCTCTCACGACAAAAAGGGCCGCGCTCCCAGCGGTAGCTTCGCTGGAGCGCGGCCCTTTGTTGCCATTGGGTTTTAGTTGGTGGCTATCCTAGAAGGGTATGTCCTCAAAGTCGGCATCTGAGAAGTCGCCGGAGTCCTGCTGAGTCTGGTTCTGTCGGCCTTGGCTGCTCCCGCGCTGTTGGGAGCTTCGCTGGGGTGAGCCCTCGGGACCGTAGAGGAACTGGACCTGCGTGGCCTCGACGTCGACCTTGCTTCTCTTGGAGCCGTCCTGGGCGTCCCAGGTGCGGTAGCGCAGCCTACCGGTGAGCAGGATGGGGTCGCCCTTCTTCTTGTAGTTGGCGACGGACTCACCCAGCTCGCGCCAGATCGAGATGTCGAAGAAGTCGACGCGATCGTTCTTGGAGTAGGGGTCGTTGACGGCGAGACCGATCTGGCAGACCGGGACTCCATCGTTGGTGAAGCGCAGCTCGGGGTCCCTCGTGAGGTTCCCGGCGAGGGTGACTTGGTTGAACGTGACGGCCATTATTGGTTATCCTTTCGTACGTTGGTGCATGACGGAGGGAGTGTGGGCCGGGATCAGGGATGGTCCCGGCCCGGTCGGGTCCGACGTTGGTTACAAAGCGACTCCTTCCTTAGAAACCTCGTTTTCTCATAACTTCTTTCGTTATACAGCCGCGAGTGAGAGCCGGGTCAAGACTCCTCTTGACGCGGCGGAGCGAGTAGGCTAGTTCCCTTCTTCTTCAGTATTCGTGGTGTGCCCACGTGCCGTTGGAGGCGAGCCACATGGGGAATACTCCGAGGCATCCGCGGTTCTTCTGGCGCCAGCGGTGGTTGTTCTCCAGCTTGGCTTCCCAGTGGTATGCGTCCTCGAAGCGGCTGAAAGTAGCTAGGCGGCCCGAGGCTGGCATCTTTACGGGTTTGGAGCCGTACTGTTGGTTTCCGCTGGAGCGGTGCATGAAGATGCCCCACTTCTCGTAGTCGTCTGCGTCGGGCCAGTGTGTGTAGGGTTTCTGTGAGCGCGACTGCAGGTCGATGCCTCTCATCTCGAAGTACGCCGCGAGGCGGTGGTAGTGGTAGTCGTAGAGGGTTACGGGCATGTCGCATTCGCGGCCCTCTGGTGATTTGCACAGAGGGCACTCTACCTTCAGTAGGAGTGAGGCCAGGCGGCGGGCGCCGTGGTAGCCCTGGTCCTGCTTCTGGTCGAGGGTCATCACGAAGGCGTGGCGCTCTTTGCGGTCCTTGTGGAAATCCCCTCCGAAGACGGTGTGTCCGGAGGGGCGCTTGCAGGGTGAGCCTTTGTGCGCCTTGCATAGTGGGCAGTGGACGTCCTTTATGGTGGCTGCGTAGGAATCCGTCATCGCTTGAAGTGCCTGGTGACCCACGCCTGGATGCCCATGTCCCTTACGAGATCGAGGAAGGACTGCCTGAGCTGGGCGAGTTCCTGCTTTCGGCCGTAGTGGTAGTTTACTCCGGAGGAGACCAGCTCCAGGTTGGTGTCGATGGTGTCGAGGATCTTCCTCGCCGCGATGGAGAGCGTGGTGCGCTCGTCTCGTAGCTCCCTGACCAGGTGAGGGTCGGCCTGGGTGGGGTTGTCGCGGAGGTACTTACGCCACATGGACTGGCGCTCGTAGTGGTCCTCGTGGGCTTCGACGGTGACGATCAGGGTGTCGTGGTCCTGGTCGGCAATGGCGAAGCGGGAGATGTCTGTTTCCTCGTCATGCTCGCACCAGGGGATGTGCGAGTAGGTGGTGTCGGAGTTGAGGTTGTCTGCGGCGAAGCCGGTCATTATGCGGGCGCAGGTTTCGCCTGTCATGCCCTCGCCCATGAGTCCCTCATCGCCCATCTCCATGACTTCTTCGTTGGACTGGTAGTAGGTGGTGAGGATGGTGCCGTCTCGCTTTCGGCGGTTTATAGCCATGGCTTAGGTCGTTCCTTTCTCGTTGAAGTATTTGTCGACTGCCCTGGGGCTTCCGGCGACGATCCGCTTGCCGCCTATGTCCACGACGGTGGCCGGGGCGTTCCTGAGCTTGAGGATCTCGGGGCAGGAGTCGCCTCGGATGTGCTCTCGCACTTCCTCGAGGGTCGGGGCTGTGAAGCCGCAACAGATGTGCTCGGGCACGTTATGCGTCCTTTCTCTAGGCGGGTATGGCGACGAGGATCTCGCCGTCTTGTTCGTTTTCCCTGAGCGCCTGCTCCAGGGAGGTGTAGCGTGCGGGGGGATTGCGCTCCCAATAGTCGGCGTAGATGAGGCGCCACTGGTCGACGCGCTCGCCTAGGGGGTAGGCGGCGAGGATCCAGTGGTCCTCGCCGTAGGTGAAGAGGGTCTCCTCCATCGCGCCTATGGCGGAGGGGGCCTCAAGTGTGATGTTCGTGGTTATGTCGCGGGAGTGGGAGGTCATGAGGACCTCGTATTTGGTGATGATGGCTCCTTTCAGGAGAAGGGGGTGATGCTCCCTTCGTAGATCTTGAGCATGAGGTCGAGCTCCTCTGGTGAGATGCGCTGTGCGGTGTGAGGTGACTCGTAGCGGATGAGGTAGCCTCTGGCGAGACCGTCGTTGCGGTGGACGAGGAATGTCTGCTCGAGTGGGTTCTCCTCTTCTGAGGCCGTGAACACGAGGATTCCTCCTATGGCTGTGTGGGCCATCAGCTCCTTGCGTTCCTCTGCGCTGGGCTGGTAGTGCACTCCGTTATGGATGGCGGCTCCTTTCCTTCTGGCGTAAAGGGATGGTGGTGCCTACTGGGGCAGCTCTTGGGTCTGCTCGGTTTCGTTGATTTCGTTTAGGACCTCGGTCGCCTTGCCGACGAGGTAGCGCAGCTGGTCTACGCTGAGGCGGTGCATGATCTCCGTGTCGGCTACGCGTAGGGTGGTTGCCTCCTTGGGGTATCCCTTGAGCGTTAGGTAGACGATTGTCTGTTCGTCGTCGATGGTCTTGTCCACTTTGGTCTTGATGACCAGGGTGGTGCGGTCGAAGACGGTGTTGATGTCTACTAGCATGGTGCTCCTTTCGTGTCTGGGTCCGCCGGGCTGAAGCCGTACATGAGCGAGATCTCGGTCCAGTTTAGTCGGATCTTGGGCTTTTCGGGTTCGAAGTCGATGTACCCGAAGTGGGCGTGCTCCTCGCCCCACACTTCGATGCCGCCGCGGTAGTCCATGAGGGTCAGGACTTTGACCATGGCGCAGATGGCTTCGTTGGGCGTGTCGCCCTGGGTGGTGAGGTTCCCTAGCTCGCGGTCCCAGATCTCCGGTCCGTCGGGTAGGCCGATCTGGATGGCGAACGGGTAGCGGACTATGTGGGTTCCGTACTCGGCCTGTTCTTCGCTTATCTCGAAGATGTGGGCGTAGAGACACTGCCAGGGGATGCGTTGGTTCATGACGCCCTCCTTTGTTGGAGCTCGAGGTCCGTCAGTGGGACGGCGAACTTCTGGGCTATGAGGTGGTCCCACAGGGCGTCGAGTGCGTCGGTTAGGGCCGAGGTCGGTGCTCCCATGTCGTGGACCTGGGTGATCTGCTCGTCCAGGTCGATGAGGAGGTTCTGCGTGCGCTTGGTCGGGCGCTCTATCTCGGCCTTCAGGGCCCGGTAGAAGGCGGCTCCCGCCGGCGAGATGCTGATGGTCCGTGGGGCTTTCTTCTCACCCATCGGCGAACTCTCCGCGGGCGCTCGTCATGACTGGGGGGACGTCGAGCCATGTGTAGCGCTCGTGCAGGATGTTCTCGATATCCTGCATGTCCTCGCGGGAGTTGGTCCACACGACGAGAGTGAAGGTTCCGCCGGACTTCTGGTAGCGAAAGCCTGCCTCCGTGTCGGTGAGCTGCTCGGTGGCGACGAGCTCGTGGAGGGCATTCTCGGCCTGGGCCTGTCGGGTGGCTTCCGCTATGACCTTGAGGGGGTTCTTCTCGTAGGCTGAGCGGGACACTCTGATGGAGTAGGTGTGCTGCTCCATATGTTGGTGTGCTCCTTTCAGAACAGGTGTGCTCGCGTGAGTCTTCTCATGCGTGGTTTAGCCTCCAGGCGTGGGCACGCTGGGCGACGGCGCGGATGGCGTCTCGCTCTTGCTGGGAGGCTTCGGCCAGGATGATCTTCATGTTGAGTCCGTAGTAGGACTCGCCGGTGAATAGGTCGAAGACCTCTACGCCGTCCTGGACGCGGGCCGAGCTGTTGTCCTCCATCCTCTTAAGTAGGGTTGACACGGTATTCTCACCTCCTTCCTTGTTAGCAGTCCTTCCTCCTCGAGCAGGCCCTAGCGATGCCCTGTCAAGCCTCGCGGAGCGGGGCTTTACTGGGCGAGCGGGTCTGCTATGTCTATCCGGGGTTAGCGAAGCGAGCACGAAAAAACACCCCCCTCCGAGCTCTGGCTACGGAGGGGGGTTCCCTGTTTCCTATTCGATTGTCAGAGCCTCATGCCGATTGTGGACGGCTAAAAAGCAAACTACGTAGACCTGCTATTGGCACGATTAGTTTTTAGGAGGCTCCGTGGTGCTTTGCTCGTTTCTACTAAGGCCCCATACTCGCTACCCCCTGCTCGACGCTCGTCTTGTGGAGCAACCGAGTGACATTGTAGCTTAGGTAGCGGGGTTCGGCTATACGAGGCGCTTGGCGCCTATGTATCCTGGGATGTAGGAGCCGTCCGAAACCACGACTCTTCCGAAGTAGGAGGAGGCGTGTAGGGTCATAAGAGCGTCGCCGCGGGCGAGGCCGACGTGGGTCGGGTATCCGCTGCGGTCTTCGCTCCAGAATAGGAGGTCGCCTTTGCGGGGGTTGGAGACCCAGCGGCCCCTGCTCATCTGGGATGCGGGGGAGTCGTAGAGGCGAATGCCTAATGCCTGCTTGTAGGCGGTCAGTGTGAACTCCGAGCAATCCATCCCGTAGCCTGAGTAGAGGCCTTGGGAGACGTAGGGTGTTCCTATGTATTTCTTACCGGCTGCGTAGACCAGCCTGCCCTTCTCGGCGGAGCTTAGAAAGGTGGCTTCCGCTTTGTGTGGCTTCTCGGCGCTTACGCCTATCGATGCGATTATCGCAACGAGGACGCCGAAGGCCATTATGAGTAGGACGCGTTTGAGGTTGATAATAAATCAGTCCCTTCGTGTGTAGCGGTCATCCATTTGAGATGCGATGCGTGGATGCGTGGCTACGCGTGGGGGGAGCTTAGGGCTATGATCTCTCGTGCTGGAGGATTCCTGCCAGGGCGGCCAGAGCGCCGAAGGCTAGTGTCGAGAGGTCGTCGATGGCTTTTTCTGAGTGGCCCGTGGCTACGGCGATCACCATCTCGGCTACGATGCCGATGCAGATGGCGAGGCCGAGGTACTTGACTGCTAGGGCCATGGTCTTTTTGTCCATGAGGGTTCTCTACTCTCCTAAAATCGTCTGAGGGTTTTGTCTATGCCGCCGGCGTGCACCTTGTCGCCGGGGTACTCGATGTGGTCGCGCGGGTGGACCATGATCGTGTAGCCCACGACGGCGTGGCTTTGCTCGAGTGTGACGTCCCAGTTCAGGCCGCGAACCGGGTCAGACTGGAGGACGTATCCGCTCGGCAGGACGAAGGCTACGTGGCCCTGCAGGGCGAGTGGCACTCCGGTGTACTTCTTGCCGATGAGGACGATGGAGCGGGTTTCTCTGGCCCACCTCTTGGCTGTCTCGAGGTCGAAGTCGTGCATGAAGCCGGCGAAGTAGCCAGCTCCTATCTGCGGCAGGGCAGGGCTTCCGAAGTAGGCTGCGACGCCTCCGTCGTATAGCTCGCTCTGGCGCTGGGCGATTGGGATCCTCTTGCCCTCGAGGCGGTAGAGGAGGTTGCCGACGCCGGCGCAATAACACAGCTCGATGGAGCGGGGTGGGGGTGCTGGCATGTTCTCGGCCCATGCTCCCTCCTGGGAGGGGATGGTGCCACCGGGCCAGACGTAGTAGTCGACGCCGCTACGGATGGCCTTTTCGATGTAGAGCATGAAGCGGTAGGCGTTGGTGTCTGGGGATACTGTGAGCATTGTGTGACTCCTTAGCGTGGGTGGGGTAGCTGGGGATGCTCTGTCGTTAGCTCAAAATGGGCATTACGATGTCGTAGAAGAACTTGAGGATGATGGCGATGATGAGGCCGACCATGGTCCGAAAGAGCCAGCGGTTGGCGTCTTTGATTTCCGCTATGTCTTGGGCGTTCTCCTGGGAGAGGGACCATGCGTCTCGTGCGTACTTCTTGGTCTCCGAGAGGTCGTCTAGTTTGGTCTCGATGGCCGTGAGTCGCTCCCTGACCAGGATGGTCTGCTCGAGGAGCTGGTAGTCCTGGGGTCGGCCAGCTTCTTTGGGGTCCATGGGTTCTCGTTGGTCCTTAGGGTATCTAGAGTTTGGCGCGGATAATCATGTGCATGGCTACGGAGGGCTGCATGCTGCTGTGTTGCTCTCCGGAGCCCACGCTGGGGATGGAGTGCGAGTGGGATGGTTCTGTGGAGGTGTTCCGGTTGTTGGTGCCGCCTCCGCCTGAGCCGTTGCCGGGGGATGCGGTGTCCTTGACGATCTGGGTCGAACCGGATGTCGGGGCGTTGGAGGCTGAGGTGACGGACCACTCGTGGCTGTGGTTTCCGGAGTTGCCTGTCGCCCCGGTGTGGTTGTGGGCAGGGAGCTGCTCCACGGAGAGGCCCACGGCTTCGTTTCCGAACTTCTGGGCTGGTTGCCTGTTGGTCAGACCGCTTCCGGCTCCTGCGCCGACGATGGTCCTCCCCGGTGTGTCGGGGACCCGGAAGGTTCCGGCGTCCTCGGATCCGTTGTTCCAGGTCTCGCCTATGACGGCGTAGAGGTCCGGGTACTCGGAGGCTGGGTAGACGGAGGCGTCGCACAGGAGGAAGCGGTCGTCGTCGGGTGCTTGTGCTCCAGCCCACATGGAGACGCTTCCGATCAGGGGCAAGCTGAGTGCGTCTGAGAGTGCGCCCTGCTGTCCTAGCTGTTCCTTTAGGCGGTCGGCCTGGGACTGTGTGCTCTGGCGCTCTTTTACGGCGTTGTGGAAGCGACGGCTCATAGCTCGAAGGTGACTTCCTCGAGGTCCTCGACACGCTGGGCTGGGGTGTCGGTTGTCTGCCCTACGATGGCGTCGACCTGGGCGGATTTGGTGGCCCATTCGAGGCCTGCCGATACCAGTGAGGTGAACTTCTGGTCCACGGCGTCTTTGAGGGCGGGTGGGACTAGCTCGGCCTCGCCGGCTATGGCTGCGATCTTGATGGCTATGATCTGAAGGGCCTCCCACTTCATATCCTCGTCGGTAGTGCCTTCGAGCATGGGAGCGACGGCCAGGGCGATGCCCTCATCCTTCACGCGTTGCTTGGTGAGGGCCGCGGCGGCGGTCAGCTGTGCCTGGGCGATGTCGCTTTCGGTGGGCCGAGGTCCTAGGGCCTGCTGGTCCCAGTGGACGATCTTGGGGCCTTCTCCGTCCAGGGCGTCTGCGACCATGTAGTCGCGGTTGGGGACGGCTTCGGGTTTGAGGTGCTCTAGTGCCTGCCCAAGAGAGGGCATGTTGGCGGGTGCCATGCGTGTATAAGCCTTTCTCTTAGGAGCTGTGGAAGTAGCCTTCTATGAAGGTGTGTGAGGTTCCGAGGTTGACCTGGGCATTGGCTCCGGAGGTCTGGAATATCCCTATCTCCACGAAGTCTGTTGTGCCGTTGAAGGAGACCAGGGTGTCGACGACGCCGGAGGCGAGCTGGGCTGTGGCTGATGGCATGAGGGTGAACCGTCCGAGTTCGCTGGAGAAGGTGCCGTTCTTGTAGACAAACATCTCGATCTTGGTCGCGTCCACGGAGGAGGCGATTCTTGCCTGTGCTCTGATGCGATACCAGCCGGCCCTTAGCGGTGTAAAGCGCGAGGTGGTGGGGTCGTACCAGCCTGAGGCGTCCAGCTCCTCGGTGTCGTAGGTGATCTTGGTGTTAGTGGAGGTCACTATGCCCGTTTGGTTGGCGCTCTTGGATGCTCGGAAGGCTCCGAGGGAGCGCAGCTGTATCGCCTTTAGTGGCGTCATGATGCGCTGGTCGTCGGTTCCGGTGCGGGCCTCGGTGGTGGTGGCGACCTCGCCGCCTCCCACTACGGTCTCGGTTGCCTGCACGGGGGTCCTCGCGTCGGAGAGGCGTGCGTCTGAGGTGGAAACCTTGGAGGCTACGGCGGTCTTGAGTTCGTCGAGGAGGTCCTGGACGTTGAGGCCGGAGTAGCCGGCGAGCGTTGCGCCTATGAGCTTTGCGCCCTGGGTGCCTGCGCTGATGCGGCTGAGGGCGGCTTTGGTGAATGTGCGGGCTATCTCGCTCATTGGCTTACCACGATGTCATCGGAGGCGCTGGCTATGGCCGAGCTGCCGCCTGAAGCTGAGTCGAATATCACGTCGTCTCCTGTCACGGACGCAAATGCTGTCGGGGTGTTGAAGTAGAGTTCGTCTGCCGGCAGGACGCCGTACAGGGGTGTTGTGAGTGCGACCGATCCGTTGGTACGGGTTAGGGGTGAAAGGAAGGTGAAGCCGCGTTTTATCTTCTCTTCCGAGAGGATCGCGGCCTGGTATCCCACGGTGGTGTCCAGGCTGCCGACGTGGGAGTTGCGCGTCGTGCCCTGGCCGAAGGTGTGGCGGTAATCGGATACCCTGAGTCGCCAGCTCGTCTCGTAGAAGGCGTCCTCGCCGTCTGCGAATTGCTCGACTACCCAGATGGGATCGCGGCGTTCTAGTAGCGGGTCGAAGGCCGGCAGCGTCAGCTCGTCGCCTTCGCAGATGAGCCGCGCCTGGAACATGGCTTCTTTGACGCAGCGTTCGCGGGCGGTCCATCTCTGGGCGTCTTCGTCGTCCTGGGTGTCGGGCCAGCGGATCTCTTTGGTCCTGTGTTTTTGCGGTGGGGTGACGAAGGGCGGGTACTGGACTTCTTCGACGTGCTCCCATGCGAGGCGTCCTGTTATGGGGTCGGTCTTGTAGACGCGGATGTGGGAGAAGCGTTCGGATGGTGGGGTGGGTCTGCCTAGGTCCCAGTCAGCGAACTGATCTGAGGTGTACTGTCGGTAGTGGTAGTCGGGGGCGTCGCCGTTGGGGAAGCGCAAGGGGTCGAGCCTTCTGGCTTTGACTCCTCCGAATGCGGTGTCCTGGAAGTCGTAGGCGACTCCTTCGGGGTCCTTCAGGCGCGAGAGGACGGCTCCTACGGGTTCTTGGGCCTCGAAGCCGCCTTGAGATGTGACTCCGGAGCCGTACCAGTTGAGGACCATGCCCTTGACTCCGGATACGTCGATCAAGTTCTTGCGGTAGGGCAGTCGGCGTAGGGCATCGAAGGCCACCTTCTCTGGTCTTAGGCCGCGGTACTCGGTGAAGCTGCCTAGCTTGATGGCGTCCTCTCCGGTGGCAAGGGAGGCTGCTGAGGAGGCGAGGATGTCTGTTGAGTAGGCGTCGTCTGAGGGAAGGATGGCGGACTTCTGGGCGGGGACCTGGGGGATGAGGACTCCGTCTACCTCTACATAGAGGTTGACTTTCTTATCCACGAAGGTTCTCGGCACGTAGCCGGTGATTGAGGCGTCGAGCGTGATGGCCTGCTCGTGCTGGCCCCATTCGCCCTTCTCGAAGCGTTCAGAGTAGTCCTCGCCTGAGGCGAAGAGTCCGAGGCGTACCTCGTAGCGTTCGCCGTCTGCTGCTGCCTCGATCGCCTGGCGGACTTTGCGCTGGTTAAGGTCCGAGGCGAGGCGAAGCATTAGGGGTACTCCGAGCGTTCTTTCAGGCGCCTGACCTGTGTTACCTGGTTCGGGGGGATCTTCGCTTTCCAGATGGAATAGCGCTGGCCCTGCTCCTGGTTTACCTGGAGCATGTCTCGCTTGAACTCGGGTTGTTCTGGGAGCTTGACGGTGAGGGCGTGGCGGCCGAATTGCTCCACTACGAACTCTTCTCGCCAGTTCTCCTCAATGTACTCGCGGGCTTCCGAGGTGTAGACGATAACCGTATACTCCGGCAGATGGCCGACAGCTTCGAAGATCGTGGGCTCGTCATAGAGCTGGCCCGATGGGAGCCTTTTGCGACTCTGGGGCTCGCGGTACGTGAACTCCTCGAGGTTCTCAAAAGCTGCCCCGCCGGGGAGCTCCGTGCGGTCCGTGTCAAGGAAGGTGGAGAGTCGTTTTTTGCCGAAGCGAAGTATGTACTCGACGTGGGGATCTCCGGTGGGTATCACAGGCGTAAGGTGGCCTGGTCCTGTGAGGGTGACTCGCGTCTGCACGAAGTCTTTCTCTGCTACGAGTTTCCAGTCCGTCTGGAAGCTGGTCCACGTGGCCGGGTCAGGCTGAGTGGAGTCGTTGGCGAGTGGGTCGGCAGATCGCATTTCCACGAGCGAGGTAGTGAGTGGTGTTCCTGTTACCTCGTCGAGCTCGTTGTGGACGTTGGCGTCGATGTGGATGATGTCGTGGGTCCAGAACTTAAGGTTCTGATCGGCGTCGGGGGTGGCCACTCTTTGGGTGGCCGTGTATTGCCCGCTGGTGGCGTAGAGGTAGGACCTCTTTGGCGATGAGCCGGGGGAGAATGTCACCTCTTGCATAACTACTTCGGCTCCACCAACGTCTTTGGATTCGAGCGTGACGTGGTAGCAGTCCTCTGGCACCTCGAAGGTAAGACTGTATTCGGCCCAAGGGTTTATGCCGGTGAGGCCTGTGGTGTTCGTCACGTCGCCCATCTCATAGCGCAGCGTCTTCCCGTGCTTATCTCTCCTGTGGCACGTAGCGACGAGTGGCCTGAGTGGCTGAGTCTGGTTCATGCGGGCCCGGACGAATGCGCCGAGCGTGTACGTGTCCCCTGGAATGATGGCGGCTCTACCGTCCTGGAGGAGGAGGTCGCGCTGTACGGGGGTGCCTTTGGGCGCGTGGTAGAAGACCTGTGGCAGCCACTCTCCGATAACGTTGTGGTCTCGGTAGAAGTTCACGCCCCGGTTGGTCACGCTAATCTGGTCGACGTAAAGGTCCCAGAGGTCAGAGGAGGACTCTTCCTCCGCAACCCCGAAGCGGGCTCGGTCTACGTAGAGATGGTTGGTGCCGAAGTCCTCTTCGTCCGTGCCGCCAAGGTTTACGTCCTCGAACCGAGCGAGGAGCTGAAGGGGGTTTGTTCCTGTCGATCCCCAGAAGGAGACGACCGCCCGCTCTGTTCCGGCGCCCGAGATCGCAACGTCGGTGTTGAACACGACGCCGGTGCCGACTCCGAACATGATCCGTCTCGAATCTTCATCGTCGAAGCGGTCCTTGACGTGCGCCGTGATTGTGGCGTTGGAGCCTTGTCTTAGGATCTTCATGGTGCCTGTGGCTCCGGTGCCGTTGGCGCGGTAGCGAGGGTTGGTCCTGACGCCGCCTGATGTGGCGGTGAAGGTGACGTTGGTTCCGGTGCCGCCGGTAGTCCAGCCGGTGAAGGACTGGGCTCTTATGAGTGCGGCAAGGGATGTGGCGGTTTCGGTTGAGCCGTTGGTTATGGTGGTGAAGGAGGCTGCGACTCCTGAGACTCCGTTGGCCGAGAAGGTCGAGGCGCTTTTGTTGCCGGGGAGTTTGCCGGTGAAGCGGACGACGGTTGAGGAGGTCTCGGTTGCGGTGTAGTCGGCGTAGGCGACGGCTTTGATCTTGTCGACGAGGTCGGCAGCTGTGTCGTTGGTGCCGTTCCAGGTCCAGCTGGTGATGGGGTTGGTCCCGGTTCCGTTGCCGTCTATAAAGGGTGCTGGTCGGGTTCCTGGCTGGGTGGCGTAGCCTTCCATGTAGGCGCCGCCCCAGCTGTAGAACTTGTAGCCGGTGGCTCCCTTGGCCTTGATGCGCTCGCAGATGTCGGCTTTGGAGTCCGACTTCCAGACGTTTATGGAGTAGGTCGTACCGTTGACGGTGTACTTGAGGGTGCCGTTGGTGGAGGGTGTTGACTGGATTGTCCAGCCAAAGCCCTGGGCGTCCTTGCCCGTCTGGATGGAGTAGCTCTTGCCCGAGAGGTTGAGCTTTATGGTGCCGCCGGAGGTCGGGGCGCTCGTAACGCTGAGGTCCTGTACCTCGGCAACTATGGCCTGGGGTAGGTTGTAGCGAGTGCCGTCGAGGGTGAGGGTCGGCGTGCCGGCCGCTACGGGGTCTTCTTGGATGGTTAGCTGGGCCTGTTCGGCCATGCTCGAGGACTCGATCCATGCGAGTGCTCTGTTCTGGGCCAGGTTCCTGAGCTGCGTGAGTTTGGTCCTCTGGCTCGGAAGGGTTGCCCACTTCATTTTGGAGTAGGCTCCGAGGTCGTGGCGCTGCGCGAGTGCCGGGTGCGTCGATGCGTAGGTCTTTGCCATGTAGGCTGTGGAGAGAGCCCCTGAGGCTGTCTTCCTGAAGCGCCCGCCTAGTGTGCCTGTGATGGCGGCGAGCGGGTCCACAGTGAAGGCTCCGTTGCCTGAGGTGGTGGTGGTGAAGCCTGTGGGGACGACGCCGGATTCGAAGGTGCCACTCTGGAGGATTGTGCCTGAGGATTTGGGTCTGTCGGGCTTGCCCTCTACGGGGATGGCCTCCGCCGTCCACGGTGGCTCCGGCGGGTCTTGGACGCGGGTGGAGCGGTTTTCGTGGGGCTTTACGGGGTCTTTTCGACGCCTTTTCAACGGCTCTCTGTCGCGGTGCTCTGCCTGCCTCATTTCGAGGTGGGAGACACTTAGGGAGTAGTTGCGGGTAGCGCCTGAGGAGACGACGGCCAGGTACATGGTGAATGTCCCTGCGGGGTAAGTAACTGAGGTGCCCGGGCCTATCTTGATCTCTTCCTCGAACTCACCGTGGTCTGTTGCGGGGATAGAGTGGACCTGGGCGGTCCCTATGCCTGCACCGGAGGCGTCCTCGAACTTGGCGTTGAAGAGTATGGTTCCCTGTGAGGTTCCCGAGAGTGGCGAGAGGACCTCGCCCTGGAGGTGGAGGTAGGTGTTCAGGGTGGTGTCTATCTCGTCCTCGTCGGTGTAGAGGCCGGGGAAGTTGGTTACCTGGGGGCCGTCTGTGCCTAGCTCGAAGTTCTCGCCTACCATCTCGTGGTAGCCGCCCTGGTCGTAGGTCCAGTGGAGGGGGTCGTCGTTGGTGTCGCGCTCTACGAACGTGGGGTTGGCGAAGCCGTTCTTGGGGTTTCTGAAGACGACTTCGAATACCTCGTCGTCGTCTATCTCTATGGAGTTGCGCTCGGAGGGCAGAGACTCGACGCCGTTGACTACGTCGGTTACGGCGACGTAATACTTGTCGGCGGCGGGGCGTGCGCCACCTAGGGCCTCCGGTTCCGGGGGGGCTTCTTCTACCTGGGGAAAGCCAGTGGTGTTCTCTGGGGGTAGGTCGGTATCTACGCAGACGACCTTGTCGTTGGCGGCGTAGTATTGCTCGTCGCCTCCCCAGCCGTGGGTTTCTACGGAGCGGGTCTTTAGCGGGTAGGGGGCTTCGCCTCCCTTGCCCGACTTCTTATTGACGACCTTGCGCCATCCTGCCTGCCAGTCGGCTCCCCCTCCTGTGGGGCTCATGTAGAGCATGGCGTACCAGCCGGTTGCTCCTCTGGGTGCGCGGGGGCGACGGATATGGATGGTGCCGTGGCCGGCCTTGAAGACGAGCTTGCCGTCCTTGTCGCGGATGTTGTAGCGTTCGGAGTCGTGGATGGTGACCTTGTTGCGCGACTTTTTGCCCACCACGGTGTTGCCGTTGTCGTCGGTGAAGATGACAGCTGCCGTATAGTGGGCGACCCTTGCGCCCGTATCTTTTCTGTCCTTACGCAGCTCGGGCCGTCCCGGCTTGTCGAGTTTCGTTTCGTTGGAGGAGTTGATCCTGCCGTTCTTCGGCTGCCGGAAGGGGCCGCGAAGGTCGTAGTAGGGGAGGTCGTAATGGTCGAGGTCTACGATTCTCTGCACGTACATTTTGCCGGGGTCCGTGGGCCTCGAGTTACCGGGGACGCTCATCAGGAGCGCCACCTTTGTGATGCCCTCCGGTGGGTCTGTGGGCAGCACGACTCGATAGCTCTGGCCTGTTGCGAGCTGGAACGGTACAGCTGGAGAGCGTCCTACGAACTTCCCGTTCTTAACCCACGAGTAGGCGTACCAATGCGGGGACTGCTCCGTGGAGGCCGGGTACCCATGTTTTGATGCGGCCTTGATCTTCAGGCGTGGCTTTAGGGGACGCGCCACCTTCGCAAGGTTGGGCGCGTTGCGGTCGGGTGGGTTAGGGCCTATGTCCGAGATCTCGTAGTTGACGACGTGGGATGGCTGGAGGATGTCCAGGGTGTGGTGCGTCTGGCGCACCAGGTCGTCGGGGCGGGTGCCGACGTAGACGTGCCTGCCGTCGGGGATCTCGGTCTGGCCGAGGGTCCACTCCAGGGGGTTGCCGTCCTCGTCTATGTGGACGAAGTCTCCTGAGCCCTCGAGGAGGTCCTCGGGGGTGAGGATAATCTCTCCGCCTAAGCGGGGGTGCGTGTTTACCCTGCCGCCTTGTTCGCGGTCGGGGATTGTGTTGTCCGAAACCTTGGGCATTTAGAACGATCCTTCAAAGACGAATCGGCGGGTCTCTCTTCCGAGACCACGCAGGACGGAGGCGCGGGTGCCGCGCCCGAAGGCGAGGTTGTGGTTGACGGACTCGCGGATCTGGTGGGGAAGCTCGCGGGTTGCATCTCGGACCTCGCGCATGGCGTGGGCCAGGATGTTCTCCATGTGGTTCAGGCGGCTCTCCAGGCGGGCCGAGCCGTCGGTTCCTCCGGAGGTGGAGTTGCCTTGGGAGATCTGTGAGACGCTCTGAAGCGATCTGCCGTGCTGGGTCATGCCGGAGGGCTGGTAGTCGCCGCGTCCGGAGAGCAGGCCGTTGAGCCAGCCTTTGCGCTCACCGAGGTCCATCCACAGGCCGAAGGAGTCGTCGTCGTAGCCGGGCTCCTCGGTGATGAAGCGGGTCCCGCCGTCCATCGGGAAGGCGTACTCGCGGTTGCCGCCGGAGAGGGCCTCGCCGTACTCGACTGAGGTTCCTCCGAACATGCCCCTGGTGAGTGAGTCGACCCAGTGTGCTCCGAGGGTGCCACCTGTGGCCATGGAAACGTCGCCGCCGTAGGCTCTGCCTATGCCGCCGGCGGTGTTGGCCGTGTTGGCGCGGCCTTGGTCGATGGCGTTGCCCGCGCCTATGACGCGGTCCATGAGCCCGCCGACCATGCCACCTCCCCCTCCGATTCCGATTGACTGGAGGGCTGATGCGGCCCGGCCTGCTAGGGAGATGAGGTCTCCGAGTGCGGAGCAGATGGCCTCGATGGCCCCTAGCATGGAGTCCAGGGCTCCGATGCCTGCGGAGACGGCATCGAAGAAGATGTCCACTGCTGAGGTTGCTGAGGGGGCGTGGTTGTTGGCCAGCTCGGCCAGTGCCTCACCGACCTGCTTAAGTCCGTCCCATACCTCCTTGGCTACGTCTGCTGCCATCTCGAGGGCGGAGTTGATCTGCTGGATTCCCTGCTCTGAGTTGGCCCACTCGGCCAGGGCTTTGGATGCGGATTCGCACCAATGTACGAAGTCCTGGATGAGGGGTAGAGCGGCCTGTAGAAAGCCGTCGAATGCGGCTCCCAAGTTCTTAACTGTGGCAGCGACGGAATTCATGATGCCTGGTAGCTGCTGTAGGGCGGCTTTCAGGCCGTCGGTTGAGCCTTCGGCCCTGCGGAATCCGTCCTCCATAGCCTTCACTGACTGCTCTGCGGCACGTCCCAGCTGGGGTAGGATTTGTTTCGCCAGTTGGGAAACCTTGGTCCCGATCTTGGCCACCTCTGTGGCCGCGCCCTTGAAGGCCTGATCGAAGGCCGGTTTCAGCTCTTGTAGGCTGGATTTGAGTTCCTGTAGTGCTCTGCCGTACTCACCGGTCTGCTTTCCGGCTTTCTGAAGATCGATCGCTACCTTGGCGACTGCTGCGCCGATAAGGGCGAGTCCTCCGACCACGACTGTTACGGCCCCTGCCAGGGTGAAGAGGTTGAGGACGAACAGGGATATGGCTGCGACTGCGGCACCGACAATGCCGCCGAGTACGACGACTGCGGCGGCGAGAGCCGCGAGGGCTGCGACTGTGGCGAGGAGCATGGGCGCTGCGGCTGCGGCCTGGGCTGCCAGGGCTCCTAGTGCGGCTCCCAAGCCTCCCATTCCGGCCAGTGCTCCAGATGCGGCCTGGCCGAGCTGCTGCACGGTGACCGACATTCCTGACATGGTCAGGAGCACGTTGGCTGCTGAGGCGGCGAGCCGTCCCATGAAGCCGGCTAGGGATGCGAGTGCTGATCCAGCTCGTGTGGCTGCGCCTACTATGGAGGAGAGGGCTCGTCCGATAGCCGTGAACATGGAGCCGTCGCGCCCGAAGGCGTTTCGGACTCTGGCTCCGGCTGAGGCGACGCGGAGGATTCCTCTTTGGACGAGGTTGAGGTCGCGGTCGGTCTGCTGGGCGTTGGTCTGGAAGCGGATGGGAATTACCCTGCGGCCTATGGAGGAGACGGTGGTCCTGATCCTGTTGAGGGCCAGCCAGGGGTCGTTCATGATGGCGAAGCCGATTTGGACCATTCTGGGTATCGAGCGGATGGTCGAGAGGACGCGTCTTGCGACGCTCTCCACTGCGTCTCCACGCGCCTCGAACTGGGTGGTGTGGCGGTTCGGGACGGCTCTTATGGAGGCTTGGGCGCGTAGGGCTTCTGCTGTGGTGTTGTTCGTCGCGTCCAGGGTGGTGCTCTTGTGGTCCGGTACAGAGTTGACTGCTGCTGTGGCTGCTGCTGCTGCTGATGTGGTTTGGTTGACGGCGTTGAGGGTCGTCGTCTTGTGGTCTGGTACAGCGTCGATGGCAGCTGTTGCGTTGGCTGCTGCGGTTGTTACGCCTGCTGAGTTTGCGTCCAGGGTGGCGGTGAAGTTCTTGCCTTCGAATTCGGCTCCGGCGCGTTCTGCTGCTTGGAGGGATGTGATAAATGGAGAGCGGTCTAGCTCTAGGGTGGCTTCAATGGAGCCGATGTCGAAAGCCATTAGAGTGGCCGCTCTCCTTTCTTACTTGAGTTGCTGGACGTTGATGCCGAGGCCCGAGATGTCGTCGGACTCGATGATCGTTGCGTTTTCGTCTTCTTCTTCCTCGGGGTCGCGCCTTCGGAATTCCTCGACCATCTCCTCGGAATAGAGGCGAAAGAGCCACCAGGGGAGGTCATCCGTTTCGTGGGGATGAAGTCCTAAGTGGCGGCGAAACATGTAGTAGTGCCGGCGGCGTTCCGGGCTTATTGACGCGTATCGCCGCTCGTAACTTTTGGGTCCGCAAGCTGCTTATGGACCCACTTCATGAAGGCGGTCCTGATGCGCGGGGGAAGCTCGGTGAGCTGTGCGGCCGATGGGCTGTTCTGGCACAGGCCGGCGATGAGGCCGATAACCTTCTTCTCGATGATGGCGTTGGCCTCGGTGGCGTCGGTGGCTCCCGACTCCTCGATGGTCTTGTCGACCATGGCCACGGCGTCCTCGGAGGAGATGTCCTCCTCTTCAGACTTGCCGGCGAGGTTCTTCATGCCAGCCGAGAAGGCGTTGAGGTGCTTCTGGGTCGGCTCGGGGATGTTGCCGCGACCTTTGCACTTGCCGTTGCCTGTGTTTTTGTCGAAGCCCGTGAAGTCGTAATCGAGGGGCTCGACAGCCTTGATGTCGAAAGATGCCATGTGGCTTGTCTCCTTTCGAATCTTGATTTCGAAAATCAAGATTGCGTGCGTGGAAGGGGAGAACCGGACAGCGGTTCGGAGGGCGCTCCCCACGCAAAGAGCGCCCTCCGAACCGCTGAGGCGTTTAAGCCTTCGGTTCGGTGCGTGGTGGTGTTAGCGAAGCTGATCGTTAGGGAAGGGCGTTGGCGGTCTTCTCGTAGATCTCGATCGAGTCGATCGGGCAGATCGCTTCGAACTCGCAGTTCCACACCTGGTAGTTCTTGGCGCGGTCGAACTCGGACTTGATCTTGCCCACGGAGACGACGCGGGGGATGATGACCCGGCGGAAGAAGCCTTGCGGGTTCTTCGCCTCGAAGCCAAGCGTAAAGACCTCGAGGTCGTCCGAGAGGACGAGGGTCTTCTTGCCGATGATCGAGGAGGCCGCGGCCTGGGTCGTGACGGTGCCTGAGCCGAAGGCGTACTTCATGTTCTCGAGCGTCGACTCGGCGAGGCCGAACTGCACCTTGAAGGCGCTAGACTCGGTTGAGATCTGCGCGGGGTTGGAGATCTCCTCGACCATGTGGCGCTTCTCTTTGCGGTCGAAGTTGAGGGTGAGCCCCTTCTCCGTGTAGCCGGGGAAGTACCACGCGGGGAGGGCGGTGGCCCAGTCGGTGTTGTAAGCGACGGTGTCAGCGGGCTTTGCCGTTCCGACCGGTGCTATGTACATGTTGGAGTAGCCAACGAGCACGTTGGTTACTAGCCGTGTGGGAGGTGCCATTCACGGTCCTTTCTTGGGTTTTCTATGGGCAGTTCCGCGTGGGGGGTGGTAGCGAGGCTCTAGGGAGAGGTGCGCTTCCTAGGTACTAGAGGGCGTCGGGGGGGAGCCCTTCGCCTTTTTCGAGGATGATTCCCTCTTGCTCGGCCTGCTCCATGACCCGCTCGACCATGGACTCGGGGACCATGACACCGGTGTGGTCTATGGGGGCGATGCCGGGGACTGAGGGGTCAAGGGCGTCGATGTACCAGTGGGAGTCTGGGAGCCTTAGGATCTCTAGGCGCTCTGCGGGCTTGGGGTTGCGTGGCATGTGGGGATCTCCTATCGGGATGAGGTCAGTGCGTAGGTGGCGACGTAGAGCGAGCGGTTGAACTCGTCGGTCTCCAGGAATGCCGGTCCGCCGGAGACACGCTCGCCGTAGAGGACGTAGGTGGTGCCGGCCATGAAGGGGAAGATGTCCCTATCGAGGAAGAAGGAGTCGATTAGGTGGGCCATGTCGCGTGCGGCGTACTGGCTCTCCTTGGGGCCTCGGGTGGTGATGTGGAGGATGGGAGAGTGGATGGACTCTTCTATCTTGAGCGTGGGCCCGGGCAGTTCGCGGATCGTTACCAGCTCGTCGGGGTCCTGTTTACGGATGTTGAACGCGTAGGCGTAGTCGATTCCGTAGCTGACCATGTGTGGTTTGAGGTCGGGTAGCTTGAGCATGGGGAACCTTTATGAACCTGGGAATCCTGGGGGCATCCGTGGGTCGATGGGTGGGCGGTTGTAGACCTCGGCGCCCTGGTCGAAGACCTTGGGGTTGCCGCTTCGTCTTAGGCGGTAGAAGTTGGGGTCTGCGTCTATTGGCGCTGCCGGGTCGAGCTGGCTGGAGAGGTCCTCCATGTTGGCGATCATTGCCGCCGTGAGGTCCCCACCGAGTACGGCGGCTCCTAGGGTCATGAGGTAGCCTTCTGCGCTCTGCATGAGGGGGTTCAGGAGGTAGTGTGGCCCTCCCCCCCTGGGGTGGGCGTAGCCGAAGTTTTCGTGCTGCTCGAAGGCGTAGTGCTGATTGACTTCGACCTTGCCTGTGAGTTCGCCGTCTCCGACGCGTTCTTTCATGGCCTCGCAGCCGGCGACGAAAGTGCCAGCCATGAGTTAGGCGAACCAGCCGAGTGGTGGGCGCGGGAAGCATCGGTAGCCGATGATGGTGCCGTCGAAGTCGACGAGCTCCTCCACGGCTAGGATCTCTTCGCCGTCGATCTTGTCTCCGAGTACGGGGACGATGTCCTCGAGGAGGTACTCGGTCACGTTGATGATTTTTTCTTTGCCGTTGGCCTCTTCGCGCTTGGCCTTCGATACCCTGCGCGTGGCGACCGTGACGGCGCTTTTGTAGGTCTTGTCGCCTGTCTCTTGGATGGTGTCTACGCTCTGGTAGGAGCACTCCTGGTTTAGGTAGGGTGTCAGCTCCACTAGACGATCCTGTGTGACTTCTTGATGGTGGAGCCCATGACGGACTTCACGATGCGCCTGACCTCGTTCTGGCGGTAGAACTGTCTGGCACCTACGCCGGTTAGGGACTCCTGCTTCTTGATGCCGCCGTCTGTGAACCAGAAGTAATCGAAGAGGCGCTTCTCGCAGCGCCTTCGCCTCTCGGCGTACGCGAGCGGCATGACCACGATGGGGGTGCCCGCGTCGTGGGATGCGGCCTCTGTGTTGTAGGAGGCTCTTACTACCGCCAGAAGGTCGCCGGCTTCGGAGTCGGCGCTCTTGCCTTGGTAGGTCATGCGCTCGTCGCCGATTATGAGCATCCCCTCTTTGGGATAGTAGGAGAGCTCGGTTACGGGGACGGTTATGTCGTCTGCGTCCATATCGGCTGCGAGTTCGTCGTTGGAGAAGGCGACTCTGGCGATCTGGCCTACGGTGTCCGAGGCGTCCTGGAGGATGTCGCGGACCTTCTCCTCGGCTGCGCGTTGGGTTGCGCGGGTGTAGAGGAGGATCTCGTCGTAGGTGGCGTAGGGTGAGGCGCTCACTAGCGGTTACTCACTTTCACGGTGAAGCTGCGGGAGTCTTTGCCTGTGGTGGTGACGATGGAGTTGGTGACCCGGTAGTTCTTGCCGTGGAGGCCTCCTGTGAACTTGGCTCCGGTCTGGGTGGCGTTCTGTGCGGGCTCGGTGTAGGCAAGCTGGCCCGATGGCGTGATCGACCAGGTGGAGGCGGTGATGGTCTCCCCCACCTCGAGGTAGCCGAGGTCGTCCCAGTCGAAGCCGTAGGTGCGCTCTGCGGTTGGGTGCTTGCGCACCTCGAAGGCCTTGTCCGGTAGGAGGACCATTAGGCGGCGGTGTCTCCCTCGATGCGAACCGTCGCGCCGTCAGCGTTCTGGGCCGCTGAGTTGGTGGCGGTGCGCCTGACCCACAGGGCGACGCATTGCCCGGCGGGCAATGAGGCTAGTGTTATGGTCGATCCGGCCTTTGTGGTTGGGGCGCTGAACGTTACGCCTGATGGCGCTGTGTTCTCGTCTACGACTTCAGCTGCCTGCGCTGAGGCTGAGCCGATGGCCGTTGCCCCTGCGGGGTCGATGCCTATGGCGATGTTCGCGCCACCGGAGGTTTCGGCTCCGGCGAGGTAGAACTTCGAGTTCTGGAGAGCGAGCGAGGAGCCGTTGGAGTTCCTGACGAACACACAGCGGTACTCGACGTCTGAGGCGACGTTCTCGTCACCTGTGATGATGTCGAACAGGTCGTGGAGGGTGCCGCCTGTCCATTGGGTGGTGGATAGGTACTTGCCGAGTGAACCTGCGGCGGTGCCTGCCGTGGAGTTACCAGCGGAGCCGGTTTTCACGGAGAAGTACCAAAGAAGTTCGCCTGCTACGATTGCCACTGTGGGGCTCCTTGTGGGGGGTAGGTGTTAGCGCGTCGGTGTGAAGATGCGTGTCTCATGGGGCACCTCGAAGGTGCGGTCCTCGGCGGGGACGAGGAAGATGCGGGTCTCTGGGGAGACGAGGAACATGGTCCCTGCGGGGAGGTCGATGCCGGAGCGTTGGATTTGATAGAGGATCTCTCTGGCTGAGCCTGCACTAGCCAGGACGTGGTAGAGGATCGGCTTCTCGGAGCCGACCGTCCTCAAGACGTCGTAGGTGATGCTCCTGGTTGATTGGACGGTTCCTAGCGCGTCGAAGATGATCTGGCGCTGGGTGCCTACGGGCTGGCGAATGTCGAAGCTTAAGGTCCGCTGGCTCGATGTCGGGGCCAGGATGTTGAAGCTCAAGGTTCGCTGGCTTGCTGTGGGGGCGAGGATGTTGTAGGTGAGGACCCTCTGGGAGCCGACGGCTGTGAGGACCTCGTTGGTGAGGACGTCGTAGAGGATTTGCCTCTGCGTGCCTACGGCCCCGAGAATATCGAAGCTTAAGACCCTCTGGCTTCCTGCCGCCCCGAGGATGTTGAAGCTGAGTGCTCGCTGGCTTGCTGCGGTTGAGAGGACGTCGTAGGAGAGGGCGCGTTGTGTTCCCACGAGGGCTCTGATGTCGTAGGAGAGGGCGCGCTGTTGTCCTACCGGCGTGAGGATGTCAAAGCTCAAGGTGCGGCTGGTGCCTACGGCGCTGAGGATGCTGAAGCTGAGTACGCGGCTCGTGCCGATAGTCGCCAGGACGTCGTAGCTCAAGACCCTCTGGCTTCCTACGGGGGTGGAGATGTTGTAGGAGAGGGTGCGCTGTGTTCCCACGGGGGCCAGGACGTCGTAGCTGATGGCTCTCTGGGAGGAGGCGGTGGTGCGGACGTCGAAGCTGATGATCCGCTCTGAGCCTACGGCGGTGAGTGCCACGCCCTCTATGTCGTAGAGGATCTGGCGCTCGGTCCCGATGGGGGTCAGGACGTCGTAGGTCACGATGCGGTTGGAGCGGACCCGGTCGAGGATATCGAAGGTGAGGACTCGCTCTGATCCCACCGGCGTGAGGGTGTTGGCTTCCTCGATGTCGAAGCTGATGTCCCTCTGGGTTCCTATGATGCTGAGGATGTTGTAGGAGAGGGCGCGGTCTGAGTTGATGGCCGTCAGCGGCGTGAAGGTCGTCGTCGCTATGGAGCTGTTCGGGTTGACGCGGAAGTTGGTTTGCCGCGTGTTGCCTGTGCCCGATAGGGCGCCGATCTGGAGGGCGCAGGCGAAGAACAGGTACTCGTTATCCAGGGTGAGCGCGGGCGCGTTCCACGTTACGGTGGAGGGCGTCTGGTTCGCCGTGGTGTTGTTGGTTCCTGCCGATGTGGAGCCCTGCTGGGTGGAGCTTGTCAGCTCCCTGGCTGCGGTGCCGTCGGCATTCGCGGAGGCGAAGACGCGCCAGTTGACGCGGACGGTCATGGCGGTCGGTATGGCTACTGAGGCGCGTAGGACAAAGGAGAAGTTCCAGTTGCCTGCCGCGAAGTTGCCTTTCAGGGCGTTGGGGGAACGCCAGGCATTGCCTGTCGTGCCGGTGGTGAGGGCACTCGGGAGGTTGCCGGTAGTCCAGCCGGTTCGTGGCTGGACTGCGGCGTGGTCCATGTTGATGGCGTCGCCAGCTGCGTTGGCACCGACGATCCAGCCGGTGGTTACGGCTGGAGCGGCGTCTGCGGGTGCCGTGCCGTCCTGCTGCATCGGTCCCATGTTGTTGACCGAGGTGGTCCCGAGCGGGTAGAAGGTCGGCATGATTCCTTTGGGTTAGCGAAGCGGGGGTGGTTCTAGAGGGCGGGCGTTACGCCGGAGGGGGTTGCGGCCACGAGGACCTTGCCGGCGAGCTCCTCGTCCTCGGTCTCGAAGTAGTGGTCCTCGAACTTCACGGACTCGGTGCCGGAGACGAAGACCTCGAGGGAGGGGTATTTCTCGGAGTAGAGGCGGTAGACAGGTGTGGGCTCCTGGGGAGCTTCGGCCTGGGCCTTGGCCTCGGCTGCGGCTTTCTTTTCTGCTGCTGTTGCCATGCGTGGCTCCTTTAGTAGAGAACCCCGACGCTATGAAACGCCGGGGTTCGGTAGTGCGTAGGTACTAAAACGCTAAGGAAGTGGGCGCTAAGCCAGTGTTGGCTTAGGCGAGGCCCGTTATCTTCCCGTGGCAGCGCTCGTTGCCGTACTCGAGGCCGATCTCGCCGTAGATCTGGGCCTGGATGGAAGCGCCTACCCTGGAGAGTTCCTCCAAGAACAGGAAGCCCTTGCCGGGGATGAGCAAGAACTTGGGCTTGCACATCTCGAGGCTGACGACCTGGACGGTGTCCGCAGGCATGTGCCTGTTGAGCATGACGTTGAGGCGACCGAAGTCGGTCTCTATTGTCTGGACGTGGACACCACCGATGGTCCGCGTTTCCTCGCGGTAGTTCTTGTCGGTGATGAAGATCTTGGTGAGGGCGCGCTTCTGGGAAGCGTTCACCATGACCGTCGCCGTCTCCTCCTCCTGGATGCCGCCGTTAGTCCACACGGACTGCATCAGGTTGAGCACCATCGTCTCGGTAAGCGCCGCGGCGCCACCGGCTACGGTGTTCGTGGTGGTGGCGGCTATGATCCCACGCGTCTTGCGAGCCGTGACGTTGTCAGCGGGCTTGGCGTAGGTGCCGTTGATGAAGGTGTACTCAATATCCCTCTTGAGGGACTTGAGCTCCTGCTCGACCTGCCAGTCGAACTCGTTGGCCTGCGCTGTGGGCTGAACGTTGTTCAGGCCGTTGCGCTGACCCGAGGCCGCGAGCTTCGTGTAAGACAGGCTGACCTGGCTGTGGAAGATCTGGGCGACGTTGTCGACTGAGGCGCGGACGCGCTCCTGGGGGGTGGGAGCGGCCTGACCCTCGAGGTGCGCCGGCTGCGCGGCGTTCCTGAGGTCATAGGTCTGCCACTCGAAGTCCTTGCTGAAGATGGCTTCGCCGCCTCCAGAAAGCACGCCTATGGCAGAGCTGAACGGGGTGTCTGCCGGCGTTATGCCGAACAGGGGGCCGTTGTAGTTGGGGAGGTTGAAGGTCAACCCCATCGTGGTGATGCCGGCCATGCGTTGCTCCTTGTTTAGGTTGGGTTGGGGGTAAGGGGGTGGTTGCTACTTTGTTCAGCGACGATCGCGCCGGCGCCGGCGAGGTCCTCGACGAGGATCCCGACGCCAGCGTGGTTGCAAGTGGTAGCAACCGGCGATCAATGGGGGAGCGCCAGGCGACACAAGCTGAACAAAAGTGTTGCTAAGTGGGGGGCGCTATGAGCAAGCGCAGAGGGTTGTTACTAGATGAGCTTCGGAAGGATCTTCTGGCTCTCCAGGCGGATGGCGTCCTGCCACCTTCCCTCTTTCTGTGCTGTGGTGATCTGCTCCTGGAGGGTGAGGGCCTCGCCACCGGTGGATACCGGGACTCCGGTCGTGTTGCCGACCGTTACTGGCGGTGCTTTGAACTCGGGGTTCTGCGTTATGAACCTCTCCAGGGAGTGCTCGAGGAGGACGGAGTTGATGTTGCCTTGCTCGTCGATCTCTCCTTCGTTCTTTTCCCTGAGCGCCATCACGCGGTCTACCTTGGTCGGGTCGATGCCGAATTTCTCGGCTCCGTCCTTGGCGGCCTGCGCGAGCTGCTGGGCAGCGCTGGACATGCGGAACGCCTGGTTCTCTTGCTTGAGGCGTTCGTTCTCCTGCTCGACCCGCTGCTGGTCGGTGAGGGTGTTCTCATGGGCAGCTTTCCACTGCTCGACGGCTTCTTCGAACTTGTTTACGTGCTCGAAGCCGAATTTCTTGGGGAGGGACAGCTTGCCCTCTAGGCGCGTGGGTCCGAATTGCCTTTCGAACTCCTCTTTCGTCTGGAAGACCTTGAAGGGGGCTTGCTCCTCTTGGGTTTCCGGAGTGGGAGCTTCGCTGGTCTCGGGGGCTGGGGTGGTATCTCCCGGCGTTTGGGAAGTGTCAGTGCCGGTAGGCTGATCGCCCTGTTGGACCTGGGAAGGGTCTGGGGTCATTCGGTTGTCTCCTTACTTCTTGTCTTTGCCAGACTTGACGGCGGCTGGCTTGCCTGACGGTTTCCCCTGGGGTTTGCCCGTAGCGGGGTCTTTAGGCATCATGTCGATCTCGGCCTTTGCTACTTCGAGCTGTCGATCGGTGTCTGCCTGTGTTTCCTCCTGGATTCGCTCGTACTCGGCCTCGGCGTCCTCCTGTGAGCCACCGTCTAGGCGGCGGATGGAGGAGACCTGCGAGGACGTGGCTTTGTTGCCGCTGCGAATCTGCTCTACCTCGGCGTTCTCCTTGGGGTCGGGCGGTAGTCCGTCCTGCCACTGGATGTTCACGGAGGGGATTTCGGGGGTGCCTCGTCCGTTCATGCGCTCCAGCTGGGCGGCGACCTTGATGACGTGCTTCGCTGCCGGGTCGAAGTTGAGGGCTATGCGTGCGACCTTGGCCAAAGGTGCTTGCATGAGCCTACGGAGGGCTGATCCCGATTCCGCGATGCCGGACTCGAGCTGGCCGAAAGCGGCCGGGGAGGTCTCTGTGAGGATGTAGAGCTGCTTTAGGAGCGTGTCAATCTCTGTGAACTGCGCCTCAAGCTGGCCCTCCCAGGTTATGTAGCCTGGGGGTACATCTTCTTGTTGTCCGTCCACTTCGAAATACTTGCCACCGCTTTTGAAGACGGTCTCGCCGGTCTTCTTGTCGACCTCTAGCTGGTCGGGGGGGCCGTACATGGACGGATCGGTGTGTTTGTCGAGGACGCGGGCGATCTGCCCGGCTCGTACCTCGATACCCTGGATGATCGAATCCACGGTGGTGTAGTCGTCCTCTCCGAAGATCTCGTCTGAGGGGACGAGGCCCTGGAAGGGGACGACGAGGAAGTCGTCTACGTTGGTGGTCTCTACGCCGTTTGGAATCTTCGGCGTCTCGCCGTCCTCCAGCTTGGGGAGGAACAGCTGTACGTCGGTCTCGGGGCCGAGTAGGTTGCCCTTTAGGACGAAGACCTTGTGGGTGATGGTGCCCTTCTCGTGGATCTCCACGCGCAAGAAGTCCTCGTCGAACTTCCTGAACTTCCAGGCGAGCACATGATGGGTGAACCTCTGGAGGTTGTTGGGGTCTACGATCGGGAACCAGTAGTGGGGAGGCTGGGCGGTGATCTCTGCGCCCTCTAGGTCGAGGGCGACCTTCATCAGGCCGTCGCCGTAGCGGGAGATGTCCAGGGCGGCTTTGTAGAGCTGGCGAACGTAGCCCTGGTTCTCCTTGCCCGTTATGCGGTCAATGGCTTCCTGGCGGGCGTTGTCGGCGCTCTCTGTGTTCTCGGTCTCGGTGTCCTCTTCGTCGGTCTCCTTGCCCTGGCGCTTGGCGTCCTCTCCGTCGAGGAAGCGGGGCGGCTCTGATAAGAGGAGGTCGGCCCACAGGGTGGAGATCCTCTTGTGCCAGTTGAAGACCATCTCAAGAGAGGCGGCCTGGTCCTCGCGGAGTACCCTCCACCAGTTGCCGTAGACGGCGTCGTGGTCTCCCTTCCACAGGGCGCGGTTCTTGGCGTACTTCTCTAGGCGTGCCGCGTGGCCGTGGGGTGGGTATGGAGCGCCTTCCTTGAGCCACTCGAGGTCCGTGAGTGGGCATGGCGATTCCATCATGTCTTTGAAGAAGGGGTTGTTCTCGGCTTTCGTCGCCATACTGGGTCTCTAGGCTCCTCTGGGCTTGCGCCATACGCCGAGCATGGAGCGACCGAAGCACCTGACCGCCACGTAGCGGAGGGCGTCCAAGGAGTGGTCGTGCAGCTTTATCGGTTTCTCTTCGCCGCGCTCCTCCAGGGCCTTGGGGTCCCAGATGTAGGTCATGAACTCTTTGATGAGCGTGGCGCATGAGGCGTGGATTCTTAGCTGCCCCGAGGTTAGGCCTCGGGCTACGATGCGTATGCCGTCGTTTACTTCGTTGTCTGCGTTCTTGGTCCCGGGGACGCCGTCGCGCTTGAGCTGCGCCTTGAAGGAGGCGGCTGAGGGGTCAACGTCCAGGGTGCGTGGGACGTAACCTGTGCGCTCTACGAACTCGCGGAAGTGTTTGGAGTGCTCCTGGTCCGTACGGGAGATGCCTGCTTTGGCTCCCTCGTAGCGGTGCTCTGCGAAGGCGTACCAGACGCCGTGCCACAGACCCAGGAAGATGAAGGATGTGGGGTTGGAGGTCCCGTAGTCGACGCCGGCGCGGATGGTCTCCCAGGGGGGCATCATCTCCGAGTCCCAATGGGGCAGCTCGGACCAGCTCTCTATGACGTGGTTGTCCTCGTCGAACATGTCGTAGATCGCGCCTTCGGCGACGACCCACAGACCTAAGATGAAGCGCTTGTACCAGAGTCCTGTGAACTCACTCTTGAGGTCCAGGACGTACTGTGGGGGTAGCGTGAGGTTGTCTTCGAGCTCGAAGTGGAAGTCCAGGAGGTTGATCTGGCGTGCGCCATGTGGACCTTTGCCCTGGTCGATGAAGTCTGTTTTAAGCCAGTGGTAGGGACTGTCGGGGTTGGTCGTTCCGAAGAACTTGGCTCCCTCTACGGAGAGCCTGTCCATGGCCCTTTTGTAGTAGTTGCGGGGCCATAGGGTGCATTCGTCTCCGTAGTGGCCTTTTAGGGTTAGTCCGCGGATCTTCTTCTCTGAGGACTCGTCGGATGCGCCCCTTATCAGGCACTTGATCCCGCAAATCCACACCTCGCGGCTGCCGGCGACGTAGCGGTAGTTCTCGGGACCTACCATGGTCTCGATGACGTCTAGGATGTTGTCCTTGAGCGTGCCGATGGTCACGCCGGTCATGAGGAAGTGGCCCTTTTTGTGCCTCATCTCGTGGATGAACTTCAGCCACGCGACGATTGAGCCGATGGTCTTGCCGGAGCGGACGGCTCCGTGCCAGATGTTGGAGCGGTAGCGGGCGTCGAAGACGCTTTGGAGCTGTTTTTCGGAGAAATCGCCCCACTCGAAGAGGTTGACGCTCATTCTGGCGAAGCCTCGGTGTCCTGAGCAGCTGCGGCCTCTTTTGCGGCGGCGATCTTGGCCGCTGAGCGGTCGATTACCCCTACGATTGCCTCAAGACCGCCCGACTTGCCTGGGTTCTCCTTAAGAGCGCCCCTGAGCTGGTCGATGTAGCGGGCCTTGACTAGCTGGGTGCGGCTGACTGCCTCCTCGATCCGCATGATCGAGGTGAGAATCGAGCCGTATTCTCGCTTGGTGTTGGAGGTCTTGCCCTTATCGAAGCCTGCTTCGTAAGTGGCACTGACAAGCTCCATGCCGTCGTCGGAGGTTGCCTCTTTTTCCTGCAAGCCACGGATGCGAAGCTGCATCCTGTGGATTCGGACGCAGGCTAACTTCAGATCCATCTCGATCTGGGGTAGTGGGCGCGTGGCCTCCACAACGCCGTATAGGTGCGCCTCCCCCTCGGAGAGGGCTGAGGCGTAAATGGTCTCGTATTCGCCAGTTGCTACGGCGTTCTTGTTGCCGGGAGGGGCTCCCTTCTTCCCGCCGTGGTAGGCACAGCGGCCTCGGCCTGGGTGGGAAGTCTTGTAGCCCTTCGGGTGCTGGCAGGGTTTGCCCTTCGACGTTGTTCCGTCGCAGAAGGGTCCCTTACGGGGACCGGAAGCGGAGCCCTTGGGCCTTCCTGTTCGTGGCATGGGCGCTCACGGCCCTAGCGAAGCTGTGGGAGGTGGTGCCTCAAAAAAGGTGGCATAGAGCATCTTGGCCTGGCCTTCTGCGGCCAGCTTGAGGTACTCGGTCTTCTGGTCCTCTGAGGCTTCGAGCTTTATTTGCGCGCCCTGTCCGACGAGGATCCCGCTCTTGGTGGGTGAGATCCAGCACTCGAACGTCGCTATGGGTTCGGGCTGCTTATCCCTTCGGGGTATAGCAACCTTCTTCCAGTGGGCGTGGGGTCTGCTTGACTGTGCAGATGCGACCGTGGCGGAAGCACTCAAAGCCGCCGGCGAATTGCCATGTCGTGGACTCGTCGGTGACGGTCTCGGTGCCCCTGACGACGATGCGACGGTAGCGGAGGTTGGTGCAACCGAAGCAGGTGGGGCCTTCTATGGGTTGTGGGGGTAGGTTGGCGTCGTGGGCGCCCGGGGAGCTGTATCGCTTCGCGTGGCTCATGAGATGCCCTTGCGGGCGACGGCGTTGGCGATAGCGAAGCCTGCCTGTACGTCTAGAGCGGAGTGACCCTTGGGGGTGAAGGGTTCGTCTGAGGGGCAGCGTGCGCCGAGGTAGTTCGTCATGCAGCCTTTGGCGAACTGCTTGATGTCTACCTCGTCGCCGCGTGGCCACGGCTGTCTCTTGGTCCTGTAGACCTTGTCGAGGTCTGAGTTTGAGCCTAGAACGTCGTCGTCTGCGTCGATGGGTGTTGAGCACTCGGCGAGGCAGTCGTTGTCGTAGAGCTCCAGGATGGCGTTGGTGGTGTAGAAGATGGCGTCGGCGGTTGTGGGGAGGTAGGTCATACTGACCACTCCCTATCGGCGGCATATTCTAGAAAGAGGTCCAGGTCCTCCGGGCGGTGGACCTGGAAGCTCAAGTGTTGGTTGCGGTAGGTGAATAGCCGTAGGTTGGCGTCTGCCAGGGCTATCTCTGGACTGGCGTCCAGTACCACATGCCAGTTCTGCCGAATGGCTTGGATGAGGTATGCACGGAGGAGCCAGTAGGCGTCCTGTTTGCCTGTTGAGGCTCGGTTTACCGGGGGGATCTCCCGGTCGTAATACTCCCTGGTCATGCTGTGGCTCCCTGCGTGGGTTGGGCGGTGCTTGGCGGGAAAGAAAATGCCCCGATGGGGCCTGTCCTGGAGGTCTCTCCCGTCCAGGTGGTCATCGGGGCGCTGTTCTATATAAGAGTGGGTTGTAATGGTGAGGATAAATCCCGTGGGGTCGGAAGTCTACTCCGGTGGGGTCAGTTTGTAGGAGAGTAGGGTGGCGCTTATGAGCACCACGGCGGCGATGGGTGCCGCCGGCGAGGCGCTCATGAGTCCCTCGATGGTGTAGTAGGCCAAGAAGATGATGGTCCACAGGGCGAGGATGCGGGTGTGGTTCACGAGGCGCTCTGCTCGAGCTCGTCGAGGTCGCGGTTGCGTTCCTCCATCATCTGCTCGAAGGTCTCCTGGCGGCTCTCCTGTGTGGGATCGCCGGAAAAGCGCTCCAGGTAGGGGCGGAAGTTAGGTGGAGCGGTCAGGTAGAGTAAGACGATGCTCCACTTCCTGCGCTCGGCTCCGAGACGCTTAGGATCGCTCTCCTTGAGCTGCCTAGCGTACTCCTTGGGCCTGCACTTCTTGAGGCGCCTGTCTCGGTGGGTGTCTTCGAGGTCGGTGATGTTGTGCTCGGGGACCGCGAAGGGCGGGAGGCCCTGGGCCACCCGCTCCCTTCGGAGGCGCTTGGCTTTCGTGCCGCGCATTACTGCTCGAGCCTGTTGACGCCGTAGAAGGCTCGCCGGTTCTTCTCCATGGCCAGCTCCATGCTCTTGGTAAGGAGCTTGCCGGTGAGGCCCATGATGGTGGTGCGCTGCTTGGCGTTGGCAGAGAGTAGCTCGTTGCGCTTGGTGCTGAGGTCGCGGATGCGCTCCTGCTGGGTGGCTACGATCTCATGCTCGAAGGCGAGGTCCTCTTCTGCGTCGGCGAGGTCGCGGATGCACTGACCGTAGTAGGCTCCCTGGGCTTCGAAGTCCATCTGCCTCTGGATGGCCTCGGCCCTGGTGCCGGTCAGGAGGTACTCCTGCTCCTCGAGCTTGCGGGCTGCTAGGCGCTGCTCGAACTCGATGTCCTCTGCGGGCGTCGTGTCGTGGTAGGTGCGGGTGTTCCAGTAGGGTTGTGTGTTTAGTTCGCTCATGCGTTCTCCTTGTTTCGGTTGGGGTTACACCAGTGGCCTGTTGGGGTAGACCAGATGCCTAAGCACCTCTTGCACCTGATGAGGTTCTTCTGGGTGCGGTCTGAGAAGACGCCGAGGTCCTCCCACTGGACGTCTCCTGCGTCGACGTGGTTGCCGGTGAAGACGGCTTCTAGCTTCGGCCAGTCGATGGGGGTGTCTTGTTCCTCGACGAAGTGGGTGTGCTCATCCTCGTCTGGTTCGAAGTTCATGGCCCCAGCGGGTTCGGCTGATCGGAACATGGGATGGTCGGGCTGTTCTTCTCGGGCCTTCTTGAGCTGTTCGTTGATGTGGGCTTCGAAGCGACGCCTGGTGTCGTCGTCTTCTCCGAAGATCTCCCACAGCTGGCCTATGCCGGTCATGCTTTCTCCTTCTTGGCGCTCTCTACGTAGTGGACGGCTCGCTCCACGGTGGAGCGGGGCTGGCCGGTCGTGATGACTGTGTTGTTGAAGGCTTTGTTCCTGAAGCGAGCGTGTTTTTGGGACAGCTCCTCGCACCAACGCTCGAATACCGCGTGGATCTCGCGGTACTTCTCTTCCATGCCGAGGGTCCTGTTGGTCTTGGTGGCCTCTTCTGAGAGGTCGTCCGCGTACATGCGGTCGAACTTCTCGGGGAACACAACGTGGAGGTTGTAGGAGAGTAGGCGTGTGGTCAGAGCATCTATGAAGATGTTGACGTCCTGCCACAGCTTCATGGCCTCGGTGCGAACGTCGCAGTAGGCGCGCACCTTGTGCTCGTCTTTGTGCATACGCTCGGTGGCTTTTCTGAGGTTGGGGACTAAGGCGGCTTCGTCGGCCTGTGCTTTGGCCTTGAGGTCCTCGTAGGCTCGGTCGTTTGCCGTTTCTTCTAGGAACACAGCCTGCGCTGCATAGAAGAAGATGGAAAACTCCTTCATGAAGCGGAGTTCTGCTGCGATGATCTCATGGGTTATGGCGTATGGGTCGCCCTGGGCGGCCTTTCGCCTACGGCGTTCTGCCTCTGGGGTTAGATTCCAGTAGCCATCGGAGACCTCCTCGGGGGGAATGTCTGGAGAGCCCCCTTTGGGGAAGGGGTTGCAAGAGCGTTCAGTGGAGTAAGCGTGGTTCTGGTCCTTGAGGAGTTGAACAACGCGCCTGCGTTGTTCGAGGAAGCGAATCTCCTCCTCCGTGAGGTCCTTGGAGTCGTCCATTGTCCGTCCTTTGGGGGGGCTCTGTTGCATACCCCAAAGGATGGGACGAGTAAGGGCCGGTCAGTAGGGACTGACCGGCCCGTATAGGTGGGCCGAGTGGCCCGTATCGGGAGTCTAGGCGGTGCTTAGAAGCTCTTGGTGTTGGCTTGGCCTCCTGCAAGGACGGCGCGGGGATCGCGCTCGTACCACTTGGAGGTCAGCTTCATGTTGGGCTCGAGGTTGAGGTCAAAGACCTGTCCGACCCCGATAGCGTCCTTGAGGTTGGCGTTGTCCGTTCGGATCTCGAAGCACCCTGGGCTTCGAGCCTCGATGGCCTGGTCGTCGGACCAGAGCTTGGGTGTGGTCTTCTCCTGGGCCAGCGGGAAGAACCCGATGGTGCAGGAGCCGTCATGGTGCTCCGTGAAGTAGTCAACGACCATGGGGAGTTTGATGATCTGGTCGATCTCTCCCACCGGTCGTCCTCCTGATCTACCTGCGGTCATGTAGCTCCTTTCAGCTCCTCTTTGGAAGCGTAGCTTGGTGCAAGACTCCCGACGTAGAAGTCTACAGGTGTTGGTCTGCTATGTGCAGGAGAAAGATCATGTTGATGATGAGCGAGGTGGCCAGTGCGGCCTTCAGCCACCTGTCTATGGGGATGAGGTCCGTGGGCCTCGTGTCCCTGGCCGTCTTCCTCGGTGGGCGCTGGGGTATGGCGTGGCGGGTCGGGCCGATGATGAAGTCGTACTCCTTGGTGTCGTCCTCTCTCATGGCTCTATCTCCACTGTCAGGAGGCTATGGGCTCGGGTTCGTGGTCCCAGGCAAGGCCGAGGGTGATGCCTCTGACGGCGGCCTGTGTGCGGTCTGAGACGCCTAGCTTGTCGAGGATGGACTCTACGTGGCCCTTTACGGTGTGGGGGCTTATGTAGAGCTTGGCGGCTATCTCTGGGTTGGTCCAGCCTTGGGCTACGCACTGCAGGACGTCCAGCTCGCGGGTGGTGAGCTGTAGTGTGGCGATGAGGTTCTCTTCCCCGGTCAGTGGGACCACTGAGGTGGTGAGCGTGAGCTGCTCAGGTTTCATGGCCTCCGTCTTGTGGTCGTCTGCAAGACGCCAGATCAGCTCACGCCACTCTTTGGCCTCCATGGTCTCTTCGCCCTCGAGGGTACGACGGATCGTCTCCTCGATGTGGTCGATGGTGGCGTCCTTTAGGAGGTAGCCTGCCGCACCGTTCTTGACCGCCTTGACGACGTACTCGCGGTCGGCGTGGGCGCTCAAGATGATGATGGGCACCTCGGGCAGTTGCTTCTTTATGCGCCCTGTGGCGCTGATACCGTCGTGTTGGGGCATGTGGATGTCCATGATGATGAGGTCGGGCTTGAGAAGACAAGCCTGCTCCTCTGCCATCAGGCCGTTGGTGGCCTCGCCTATGACCTCGGCGCCGATGGTCTCTATGGTCCTTCGTACTGATTCGCGGACGAGCTCGTGGTCGTCCACGATAAGCACCCTTCTACGGGTGTTCTCCTTCAATGGCGGGATCATTCTTCCTCCTCGAGATCCATGGGGATCTCTGTGATGATGGTCGTTCCCCTGCCTGGGGCCGAGTTGATGTGGAACTGTCCTCCGAGCTGCTCTACGAGTTCCTTCCTGGAGGCTAGGCCGATCTGTGATCCGGGGCCGTTGTGGTGCGGCTGCACATCGGCTGGTGTGAAGCCGATGCCGTTGTCTGTAACGATGAGTTGGGCGCAGGAGGGCGTCTGTGATTTGTGGATGATGTTCAGCTGTATGTCCACACGGCTCGCCCTGGCGTGTTTTCGGATGTTGGTTAGGGTTTCTTGGAAGACTCTGTAGAGTGCGCCCTCGTGCTCTCTTGAGGGGCGCTCTTTGTAGCCGTCTTCGGGGGTAGATGAGTGGAAGTTGACGTTCCAACCTTCGGTGTTGAGCTGTTCGCACTTCTGACGTAGTGCGGCCTGGATGCCGAAGTCGTCCAGGATGGCCGGGCGGAGGTCCTCGATGATGTTTCTGGACTCCGTTACGACCTGTTGAGCCAGTGATATGGCTGCATGGAGGTCCTTTTGCAGCTCGTCATGCAGATGTGCTGGCTTATTGCCTGACTGTACGCGTGATCGGGAGATCTCAAGCTGTCTGCGGGCTATGACCTGCAGCTGTTGGAAGTGTGCGGTGGCAGTTTGGGTGAGCCCATCGTGAATATCGATGGAAAGGCGCTTCCTTTCCTCCTGTTGGGCGAGGAGAAGCTGCCTAGTGACCTTCCTCTGCTCTGCTACCGCTGCCGCTACGCGTTGCTCTAGCTCTGCGGTTAGCTCTACGAGCTGCGCCTGGACCTCTTCTGAGTTCCTGGCGGCGTCGATCATCTGTCTGAGCTTGGGTATGCAGGTGGGCAGGGTGATGGAGGTAGCTATAGAGGCTATAGCGGCCATCCACTTGATACCTGCGGTCACTCCGTAGGCCGGAGATGCCGTGGTTAGGAACTGGACGCTGTGAAGCATCGCACTCATGAGTAGCAGGGTTGCAAAGGAGATGATGAGCCCTCGGAAGGGCAGTCCTCCGTCGAAGCTGATGGCTACATAGAGTAGCGCTGCGGTAATCCCGAAGCACGATAAGCCTATGGCTACGTCTGAGAGGTTGTGTAGCCACAGGATGAGGGGCGTGTCGCCCATGATCTGGTTTCTGGACTCGTAGGAGGCGTTAGGCTCGTTGAATACGAGCAGAGGTATGAGTCCTGAGGCCAGTACGAGCATGGCTACTAGGTAGGGCCACCAAGATAGTCTTGTCCCTGGTGGGTCGGACATTGTTTGCAAATGAGACCCTCCTCCCTATCCTGGGGCCATCCCACGCCGAGCGAAGCTTCGCTGGCGGGGCGTTGTGTGTGCTGTAGCTTGCACACAAGTATACGGGACAATGAATGCTTGGGTTTACCCTACTAAAGAGGTTAAGGGTTACTATGCTAGGGCTCTGGTGTCGATGCCGCCGAGTGTTTGGACGATATGCGTCCAATCTCGGGGTCTCCAGACCTCTACTAAGATGTTGGGGCAGTTATGTGTCGCAGAGCACAGTCCTGCAAGCCACAGGCGTTGCTCGGTCGTTGGGTAGTTGGTGTCTGTTTTGAGTTCGATGAAGAGGATGAGTCCTCGTCTGGGATGGACGAGTACCAGATCAGGGAATCCAGCCTGAGAGTTCCTAGAATCGAAGGTGTGATAAGCAAGCGTAAAGACGTTGCCCCTTCGGGCCAGTAGGAAGTCGAGGGGTTTCTTAAGGCTCTTAAAGAAGCGTCCGAGGAAATGGGTGCTTCTTGATTGGTATTTGGGGTAGCAATCTTCAACGTCGAATCTCCATCCGTTGGCCTTGGCACACTTTAGTACGTCTGACTGAAGTTTCTTCTCTAGGGTCTTGGGTGGGTAAGGCTTTGATGTTGGTGTAGGCATAGCTCTAACTCCTGGTATGAGAGAGCCCCGGCGAGAATGGGAAGATGCCGGGGCTGTGGGAGATACAGCGGCCTAGTTGTTGAAGCAGTGTGGTTCGGGGTGCTGTTGGAAACCGAACCTCAAGGAGGATGGCCGCTTATAAGTAAGCATACCAGTCTGGTGAGGTCTGTTTCAAGATTCGCTAGTTCTGCTCCACGCGGCTAACTGCACAGGCCATAAGCTGACTTTGCCATAGTGGATGTGGTGGCCTGCGTGGCCTTGGTGGAGCTGGCATTGTACGTCTTGGCCGCGTCCTTGGGGGCTGGGGTAGACGCGGTAGGTGGAGAGGCAACGCCTCGGTTTCGGTCTGGACGCTGGCTTCTCGGGGGTACGACCCAGCCTGTCGGCAGTGTGTGGACGCCTCCAGGTCTCGAGCTTCAGCGTGATAGTGCGTGGGAAGACGAAGAGGAGCTGGTAGCTCCTGAATGAGCCGAGCCCTGCCGGGCCGTAGGTGGTGAGCCTTAGTCTCCACCAGTTGAGTAGGGTTCTGGTGGAGATCATGTGCCTCCAGCCGTCCTCTTGTCTTTCGGCCATCCTTCTTCTTCGAGGAAGCCTTCTCTAAGCTCGTAGAACTGTTTGGGTGCTACGGGCTTTGAGTAGGCGTAGACGTCGGTCTGGCGGATGTCCCTGTTGTAGGCAACGTCCACGCTGTGGATCTTGACCTTTCCACCTGGGATCATCCAGGTGTCGCCTGCATTGGGACGTACGTCTGTCTCCATGCCTGTCTCTAGTGCGTTCCCGCTCATGTCTAGGATGTGGACGTACACTCTCGCTCCTTCCATCCGAATACGTCGTGGTACTGAACTACTGCTTCGACTAGCAGTATGAAGGGCTGGCCATAGAACTCGGCATGATGAAAGCCGGTCTGACCGGCTAGGTCCTCGGGCCCGGGAAGGTCCAGGGATGGGATGACAACAGTAGTGATGTACTCCTGGACGCCTCCTACGGGTGAGAGGTCTTCGAAGTCACAGCTCTTGTCCTCTGGCTCTCCTTTTGATGAGTCGGTCCAGTGTACGGAGGTTGGCTTCCAGACGAGGCGAGCCAAGGTCTGGGCGTGACGTTCTAGGTCTACCCTCACGATCCCCGAATAGACGGGGATTCCTCCCGTGTAGTGTGGAGGCTTCGGGATCACGCCGTCTTTGAAGTCCCATGAGCCTATGCTCCCTTCGGGGTGGGTGATGGGGTCAGGTAGCTTGGGCGGGTAGAGGCTTGCCCAATCGTCGTAGGTTGTCACGTCTCGTGTCCGTCTCTGGTCCAGTGCCAGGTCCCTGGTTCTGCGACGCTGGAGTATTGGACCCTGGGCACCCATATGACCATGGAGGGCATACCGTTCTGGGGAGTGCCGTCGTCTAGTCCTCCGATCACGAGGTCCTCGTATCCGTCCAGGAATACGATGAGGTTGCACATCTTGCGCTTGGCCCATTCTGCTTGTGCGTTGACTACGAGTGCTGGGCGGTGTTGGCCCCGGGTGTCGTTCTGCAGAAAGGGCTCTTTGCCCGCCAGGACGTAGTGGACTATTCGCCCTTCAGTAAGACCATCCATTCAGCTCCTCCCGTTGCGTGGTGCGGCCTTACGGACTTTCGTTCAATGAATTGTTTTCTGAGGAAAGTCCTGGGGCGTATTCTACGCGCGGTAGTGAGCACAAAAAAGGCCCGTTCTCGCCGGGTAGGTGTGCTGGCGAGCAACGGGCCGATGGGATAATCAAGCGTCGCGGACTTCGAGAATCCTTTCTGAGAGCATGAGCAGGGAACCGGCGAGGGTGAACTTCAGCATCGTTTCGTCGTCGTCGTCCATGGAGACCATCTCGCTACCGAAGTAAGCGTCGACCTCGTAGTGGGCGTCTTCGACTTCCTGAGTGAGTCCAAGCTTCTCGGCTTGCTCTTTGATCCCCAAGTAGAGGATTCCTAGTGAGCGTGCGGACATGTTGTGAGCCATGTTGGCTCGTCCCGCGTCGATGCGCTCTTGGCGGGCGTTCTCTGATTCTGGCATGTTGACCTCCAGGGGGGCTCCCACCAGCGTGTTTGGTGTTGAGTGCATTCGCTGGTGGGAGGTGGTTACTACTCTATATGGGGATGAGCCTTCGCACTACCTGTAAGCGATAGCGAATGTCGCAGTGTTGTTTGCTCTTATCCCGGTTATGAAGCTGGATGAATTTAGTCCGAGCCTCGTGAACACGAGGAGGGGGAGCGTTACGCTGCTTCGCTTTTGGGGCTCTCGCCCTGGCGCTTCTTGTCGCTCCACTCTGTGAGGCGGTGCCTGGAGGCGGACATGGCCTTGAAGCGGTTGTTGTAGGAGTGGGCTACGAACGTACCCTTGCGGGTGTAGACCTCGTAGCGCTGGGTCTTGTCGTTGAAGCCGCAGATGAGCGGGGTGTTGCCGAACTTGAACGTGGTGCGGCCCTGGCCGTCGTTCTCGGCCTGGCGCTCGGGGGCCTCCACCTGGTTCTCCTCGGTGGTTTCGAGGGCTTCTTTGAGCTGCTCGCGCATGGCGATGAAGGCTTTGCCGGCGTTGCTCTTGTTGGTGAGGGAGAGCTTCTCGATGAGGTCCTCGGTCTCCTGAAGGTAGCGCCTTATGTTCTTGACGCTCATGTCGTTGGGGATGGTCCTGGTCGGGTTCAGCATGTCGATTCCTTTCTTGGGTCTGGGCAGTGTGGTCTTGCCTGATGCTGCTCGGTAGGTGATCCAGATCAGGATGATCCAGATCAGCCAGTAGGGGAAGTGCATGTGCTGTCCTAGTGGTCTCTCCTCTCTGGTGGTAGGTAGTAGGTGTGGTTGGGTAGCTTGACGTAGCCGCGTCCTAGCAGCTCTCGTTCGTAGTGGGCGCAGTTGCCGTCCGTGGGAGCCATGAGCGCCTCGGCGCAGCTGGGCTGGTGTACGGGTAGGGGCTTGGGTTCGTTGGGCTCCGCCGTGTAGATGAACAAGACCAGCGTGACGGCTAGGATGATGGCGAATAGCGGTCCCTCGAATCGGTTCATGCTGCGTACCTCCTCTGGGTTGCTTCTACGCTCTTGAGTTTGCCGTTGCGCTTGAGTTGGAAGCGCGAGGTGTGGGGGAGGTGAGTACCTCCCTCGGCCGCGAGCTTGACGCCGAGGCGGTGGATGTGGACGGTGAGGTCGGACACCTGGATGGGGCCGAGTTTGTCTTGGGCCTCGAAGATCATGCTGCTTCCTCCAGTGTGTCGGGGGGCTCTCCACAGCACTGAGGGTCGGTGCAGTGGGTGGCGTGGTTCTGGATGTTCTCGAGTTGTTCGGCTTGCTGGCGCTCGAGCTCCATCTGGTCGGCGTGGCTGGGCATCGCTACCTCCTTGAGGTTGTTCTTGTACTTAACAACCTCCTTTTGCAGCGAAGTGGAAGGACCCTGTCAAGACGGCGGTTTTGTCTTGACAGGGGAGTGGAGCGTAGCTACTTAGAAAGTCACAACGGTGAAGCGATCGTCTAGTAGGGGCTCGATTCGGGGGCGCACTTGTGACCAGCTCAACTTACCGTTCCCGCAGCCTGGGCGAGGTATGAGTATGTTCTGGTATTCGAACTTGATGACCATGGCTTTTAGGTAGTGGATGGAGGCCACAATCAGGTCGATGTCGGCCTTCTGGCGCCAGTGGTGTTTAACGGGAAGCGTGGCGACGTGGGCTCCATTGACGGCGGCGATCCGGAAGGGGCGATTGCCGTAGGTGCTAAGGAGGGCTCCGAGTTTAGCGGGTACGTGGGGACAGGCCGCCGCGAGTTCCTCGGCGCAGCCTCGGCCCATAACGGCCTGGCCGTTTCGCTTTACGAATCCGTTGGTGGTCACCACGCGTAGGTCGGCGGGGAGACTCCATAAGTTGCCTCGGCTCTCGTTCATCGGCGGCTCCTTTAGTAGATTATTTTCCATTGACCCGTAGCGCCGAGGCGTGTCAAGGCGTGCACTTTGCCTTGACACGCGAGGGTGCGTAGGGCACTGAGGTGCGACTTCGAGCACAAAAAAAGGGAGGCTCGCCGGCGTTAGCCGTGCGAGCCTCCCGATGCAGCGTCAGTGCTACCTTCCGGCGGCGCTGTCTACTTCGTCGTTTTCGATCAGGTCGATAACGTGCTGTCTAGGCACTCCCACCCTGTAGATGCCCTGACGCCTGTTGATCTGGTCGGTGGCATCCCTGATGGTCCTGATGGTGGACCGAATCCGGATTATATCCAGGACGTCGGCGACGGTGTCGCGCCGTCCTATGGGCCTGATGTCTATGTCGTCGTGCATGATGTTCTCCTCTCATGTGGGAGGTGGAGCTACCCGATGGGCAGCTCCAGGTCCTCCAGCTTGGATACCTCGTCGGGCGAGGTCGGGATGGTGGGCTGGCCGGGCTCGTCGCCAACGTAGGCTTCGTAAGCCTCGGCTTCGTTGTTCCAGGTGACTCCGAACTCGTCCACGAAGTGTGCGCGCTCGGTGCGCTTGACTTCCTGGAGGGCGAGCCAGCGCTGTCCCTCGGGAGTTTCGAGCCACTGGCGCTTGGCCTGGCGGTCTGCGCGCTGTGCGTTGACGCTGCCGAGGCCGCGGCGGATCTGGAAGTCGATCCGCTTCTGCGTACGCTGGTCGTAGCCGGGATTGAGGCTCGAAGCCACGCGAGGCTCCGATGCGCTCCAGCTGGGCAGCTCTGCCTCGAGGGGCGAGTCTGCCGTGGAGCCTTCCGCCGTGTAGGCGTCGATGCGCTCTGAGGCGTGAATGTCTACGTCGGTGAGCGGCATCTGGTGGGCGTACTCCAGCTCCGTGTCGCGTCCGAAGCGGGCGCGGCGGGTCCTGGCGTCGCTCCTGATCCAGGAGGACTCGGCTTCGCCGTGGGCCCGGGCAACGCCGTGGGTGGCGTTGACGCCTTGTCGGGCGAGGACTATGTACTGGCGTCCGTCGTATCCGACCTTCCGAATCTCGCCGGCGCGGCCGAGGGTCTTGAGGACCTGACGGACCACGCGGGCCGGTACGGTCTTGGTGGTCGTGTGGCGCTCCCACGCCTGATCGGCTGTGGACTGGCCGTGCTGGGTGTAGATCGACGTGGCGAGGATGTTCTCCTCAACGACCGGCGTCTTGTGTAGCTTGGCCAGCACCATCTCGCCCACCAGCTCCACGACCTGCTCCTGCATTGTCTGGGTCCGCATAACAGACTCCTTTCTGTTGACGCGAGAGGTCGGTCTAACCTCTCTTTAACAAGTCCTGGGGATTGGGGTGTAGGAGAGATGTCAAATCTGGTGGCAGATGGGGGGAGGGCTCTTGTTCTCTGGATGCGTGGGGGGATTAGGTGGGTAGTAATTTCAAAAATTTTCCCCTGCAAGGTGCTATCAGGAAAAATTTTGAAATTGCGGTCGCGGGGCAGGAGATTTTACTTCTCGACGTAACCCCTACGATCAAAGGACTTGAGAGAGAGAGAACGGTTAGGGTTTAAAAGGGCAGGCCAAATCTGTCCATCCACCGGTCTGCCCTTGACAGCAGCTCGCGAAGCGGGCGGCTGTGGTCGGTAAGTTCATTAGCTGAGTAGCATCGCTGCCGACTTGCAATGAGATCCCTCGCGGACGCGAGGGTCCATTGCACGCAAAAGGGCGTAATGCCTTTTGCTCGGCAGCGATGCGGTGGGTTTTAGCCGTCCCGTGGTGTCGTCGTCTCTAGGAGTCGTCTCCTGCGATGAGGTCCTCTGGTTCTCCTGGGGCGGACTTTAGGAGGTCGTTCAGGAACTCCCTCGGCTGTGGTTTGCCGGTGAAGGCTCGGATGTGCAGACCTCCGGAGGTCAGCCAGCTTGAGTAGTCTGAGAGTAGTTTGGTTCGCTCGAGGTCTCGCTCCTCCACTGTTTTTAGCTGAGATGAGAGATGCTCGATATCGCGTTCGACGGCGCGGTGAATTTCGTCGCGGACGAGAGAGCACTCGAGAGACGAGAGAGGACGATACCACTCATGGGTGATTTGCCCTTCGTAAGTGTCTACATGATTACACCCCCTATAAGCGGAAGACACCATGGTCCCTCTGCATGGGGAGGGAGCGAGGCAGATTGTTTTGAAGGGCGTGTCGCCTACGTGTTTGTCCACGGTGGTGATGGCGTAGTGACACTCCTCGCACTTGTAGGAGTTGATGAGTCTTTTGTGTGAGGTGACGTAGTTGTCGACGCACATGAGTTCGTAGAGCCCATCGAGGGCGAGCATTCTGATGGGTTCTATCTGCTCTACAGTATGCGGGGTTGTAAAGATTGGGTCTCTGTGGTGGTCTGCTTCCTGTGGGATTGCTCCTCCTTTCTTAAGAGGTGAGCGTAGGCAGCTTCTTCGCTCATCCAGGCACTATCTTGGTATCGCCAGATACGAATTCCGTGCCAGGACACCTTGCGATAGTACCCCTGTTTTTTGGAGAGGGCCTCGTAGGCTTTGAGCTGGGGCTGTGTTTCCGGCTCGCCGTATTGGAGCTTGGTCTGGATGGCCTTCTCGCTCACCTTGCGCTTTAGGGTGGGGGAGGAGAATGCCTCCCCCACTGCTGGATGCTCTAACTTTCCTCGTCCTGCTTCATGAATCGCTGCCGACAGTAGTCACACTCCTTTATGGTGATGTTGTGGATGGGGCACGGTTCGTCCGGATTAAGTAACT
>Ga0126311_10000082_pt1 | contig 47344 bp, 50 predicted proteins | sample Plot61_FD_92539 | JGI IMG/M metagenome (GOLD analysis project Ga0126311, IMG submission 92539) | Serpentine soil microbial communities from UC McLaughlin Reserve, CA, USA - Plot61 | ecosystem: Environmental > Terrestrial > Soil > Grasslands | place: USA: UC McLaughlin Reserve, Lake County... | reverse complement strand
CGCTCGGCTCGTTCACGACGAGCTTCACGCGCACGTTCGGGATGTCGCCGACCGCCTACCGCGCGGTGCATCCGCCGGCCTCCGCGCACATGGTCGTGCCGGGGTGCGTGGTGCGCGTCTACGGTCGTCCGGAACGTCGCACGTTTCGAGAAGACAGGGGCGGCGGGCAGACCTAGGCTGGCCGCACCATGTTCCATGTCACCCGGAGGTCCACCATGATCAGAATCGCCAACGCCCAGCTGTGGGTCCATGACCAGGACGAGGCGCTCGCCTTCTACACAGGGAAGCTCGGCTGGGAGGTCGGCGTCGACGTCACCGTCCCCGAGCTCGGCAACTTCCGCTGGCTCACCGTCGGCCCCGCCGGCCAGCTCGAGGACTTCGCGGTCGTGCTGATGGCGATCCCCGGCCCGCCCGTGATGGACGCCGAGACGGCCGAGCAGGTCAAGTCGCTGATGGCGAAGGGCTTCGCCGGCACCGTCTTCCTCACCACGGACGACTGCCAGGCCTCCTACGAGGAGCTCAAGGCGCGCGGCGTCGAGTTCACCGATGCGCCCGAGAAGCGCCCGTACGGCATCGACTGCGGCTTCCGCGACCCGTCGGGCAATGCGCTGCGGCTGACGCAGGTGGTGGGGGATCTGGCGGCGCTCTGACGGCCGGTCGCCGGCGTCGCCACCCGGCGTGGCGGCGCCCGGCCGCCGGTAGGGTCGGCGCGATGGCTGGAGCTCCCCGCATCGCGCCCGGCGGGCGCCGTCAGATCGGACTCGTCAACGCTGCGATCGTGCGCGTGCTGGGCGCGGCGGTCGGCGGGGAGCCGCCTCGCGTCTTCACGACGCTCGCGCGCCATCGCGGTCTGTTCCGGCGCTGGCTGTGGTTCGCGGGCGGGCTGATGCCGGGCGGGACGCTGCCGCGCGACGAGGCGGAGCTGGTGATCTTGCGCGTCGCGCACAACACCGGCTGCGACTACGAGTGGGTCCAGCACGAGCGGCTCGCGCAACGGGCGGGGCTGAGCGCGGACGAGGTCGCCCGCGTGCGCAATGGCGCGGTGGCGCCGGGCTGGTCGCCGCGCCAGACGCTGCTGCTGCGCGCGGCTGATGAGCTGCACGCGGACCGTCGCATCGGCGACGAGCTGTGGGCGGCGCTCGCGCTCGAGTACGACGAGCGCGAGCTGATCGAGCTGTGCCTGCTGATCGGGCACTACGAGATGCTCGCGATGACCTTGCGCTCGCTGGAAGTGCAGCCGGACCCGGTCCCCGATCCGCACGCCGCCGGCAGCGGCTCGTCGCTCGCGCGGCTGGTGCAGCGGGCCGCGGCGAGGCGCGGCGCATGAGGCGCTGCCGCCGGGTTCCGGTCCGGGAGCTGCGCGGAAAGCGCTGCCTGATCACGGGCGCGGCGAGCGGGATCGGTCGCGCGACCGCGCTGGCGGCCGCCGCCCACGGCGCCGAGCTGTTCCTCACCGACCTGCACGACGAGCCGCTCACGCACGTCGTGGAGGAGATCCGCGCTGCCGGTGGGACGGTCGCCTACGCCGCTGCCGCGGACGTCGCCGACCACGAGGCGGTCGTCGCGCTCGGGGTCGCGATCCACGCCGCGCACGGCGCGATGGACGTCGTCATGAACGTCGCCGGGATCGCGACGTGGGGGACGATCGACCGGCTCGAGCACCGCCACTGGCAGCGCGTGGTCGACGTCAACCTGATGGGGCCGATCAGCGTGCTGGAGTGCTTCGTCCCGCCGATGATCGCCGCCGGCCGCGGCGGGCAGATCGTCAACGTCTCCTCGGCCGCCGGGCTCTTCGGGCTGCCGTGGCACGCGCCGTACAGCGCGACGAAGTTTGGCCTGCGCGGCCTCTCGGAGGTCCTGCGCTTCGACCTCGAGCGGCATCGGATTGGCGTCACGCTCGTCTGTCCCGGCGCGGTCCACACACCGCTCACCGGCACCGTCACGATCGTCGGCGTCGACCGCGAGCGCCCTGACATCAGAGCGCTGATCAAGCGCTTCGAGCGTCGCGCCGTCTCGCCTGAGCACGTGGCGGCGCGCATCCTCGACGGGGTCGTGCACAACCGCTACCTCGTCTTCACCTCGCCCGACATCCGCTGGAGCTTCTGGCTGCAGGGCAAGTGGGCGAAGCCGTACGAGTGGACGATGCGCGCGGCCAACCGCTACTTCACGCGCGTCGCCGAGCGCCGCTGACGCGGATAGCCTGCGCGGCATGGCTGCCGCGATCGGGTGGGGTGGGCTCGCAGCGTCGTCGCTGCTGATCGGCGCGCTGGCGGCGCTGGCGCGCAGCTGGTCGAGACGGCTGATCGGGCTCGTGCTCGCGTTCGGCGCCGGTGCGCTGATCAGTGCGGTCTCGTTCGAGCTGGCGTTGGAGGGCACCAGAGTCGGGAGCTTCGCGGCGCTCGCCGGCGGGCTCGCGCTCGGTGGCGTGACCTACTACCTGATGGACGGGGTCGTGGAGCGGATGGGCGCCCCGGGCCGCGCCCGCGAGCGCCATTCGAGTGGGCAGGGCGCGGGCGGGGCGCTCGCGCTCGGCGCGTTGCTCGACGGGATGCCGGAGCAGCTCGTGCTCGGCATCGGCCTCGCCGGCGGCGAGACGGTCAGCGTCGGGCTGCTGTGCGCCATCTTCGTCTCGAACCTGCCGGAGGCGATCGGCTCGGCGAGCGCGATGCGCGACGCAGGCCGGCCGACGCGCGCCATCGTCGGCCTGTGGGCGGGCGTCGCGCTCTGCTGCGCGCTTGCGACCGTCGGCGGCTACGCGCTCGGCGATGCGGTCTCCGGAGAGCTGCGCGCGGCGATCGACGGCTTCGCCGCGGGCGCCCTGCTCGTGATGCTCGTCGACTCGATGATCCCCGACGCGACGCAGGACTCCGGCCGCCAGGCCGGCCTCGTCACCGTGCTCGGGTTCGCGCTCGCGGCGGCGCTGTCGATCGCCTCGTGAGCGGCGTCGTGGCTTCCCGGCCGGCCGAGCGGGTATGACTTCGCCGATGGCCCATCCGCGCATCCTCGGCTCGGCGCTCGTGTTGCTGATCGCCGGCATCGTGCTGGCAGCCGTCGGCACCAGCGTGCTCGTGACCGCGATCGGCTGGGCGCTGTTCGGGATCGCGCTCGTGATCCTCGTCTCGCTCGTGTTCCTGCTGGTCGGCGAGTCCGAGGATCGCGACCGGCTTCGCAATCCGAACGGGTAGGTGAGTGGCGTGGCGCGCGTGCTGTTGATGGTCGGGACCCGCAAGGGAGCGTTCCTGCTGGAGAGCGACGAACAGCGGCGGGAGTGGGCGCTGCGCGGTCCCTTCTGCGAGGGCTGGTCCGTCTACCACGTGGTCCACGACGCCGACAGCAACGCGATCTACGCGGCGGCGGCGAGCGACTGGCACGGCCCGGCCGTGTGGCGCAGCCCCGATCTCGGCGCGAGCTGGGAGCACTCCAGCGAGGGACTTTCCTACGGCGAGGACGGCGATCTCAGACTGTCGAAGGTCTCAGGCCTCGCCGCCGGACACGGCCGCGTGCTGGCCGGCGCGGAGGCGGCCGGCGTGTTCGAAAGCCGCGACGGCGGCGTCACGTGGTCGCTGCTGTCGACGCTCGACGACCAGCCGGGCCGCGACGACTGGAACGTGTCGGGCAACCAGCCGCCCGGCCACCTCGGCATGCCCGGACTGCTCATGCACCCCGACGATCCCAACCGCTTCTGGGTGATCGTGCAGGGCTTCGGCGCGTTCGAGACGACTGACGGCGGCGGCTCGTGGACGCCGCGCAACCGCGGACTGCGCGCCGACTGGCCGCTGGAGCACGAGGAGGTCGGCTTCTGCGTGCACAAGCTCGTGATGTCGCCCGTCGACCACGATCGCCTCTACCAGCAGAACCACGTCGGCGTGCACCGCAGCGACGACGCGGGCGCATCCTGGACGGAGATCACCGACGGTCTGCCGAGCGAGTTCGGCTTCGCGGCCGCGGCGCATCCGCACGACCGCGACGGTTTCTACGTCGTGCCGCTCGACGGCGGGCACGGGCGTGTGATGCCGGAGGGTCGCGCGGCCGTCTGGCGCACGCGCGACGCGGGCGCGTCATGGGAGCGGCTCTCGCGCGGGCTGCCCGAGACGGATGCGTACGTCGGCGTGCTGCGCGAGGGGATGGCGATCGACTCCCTCGAGACGCCGGGTCTCTACGTCGGCACGAGCACCGGCCAGCTGTTCGCGAGCGCCGACGAGGGCGACTCGTGGCGGGAGATCGCGGGCTACCTGCCGGGGATCGCGTCCGTCGAGGTCGCGGTGCTTGAGGACTGAGGCGGAGGCGCTTCGCGATGGCCGACGTCCACCTGCCCGCGACGCTCCCGCCGCTGTTCGAAGGCTTGCCGCGGCAGCTCGACGTCGAGGCCGCGAGTGTGGGGGAGGCGATCGCGCAGCTCGACGCGCGCTGGCCGGGGCTGCGGGACCGCGTCTGTGTGGCGGCCGATGGCCTGGCGCTGCGCCCGCACATCCGCGTGTTCGTCGACGGCGAGCGAGCGGAGCTCGACACGCCGCTCGCAGCCGGCGCGCGGCTCGACGTGATCGCCGCGATCAGCGGCGGCTGACGCCTCGCAGCCGACCGTCCGGTCGGCTGTGCGATCCGTCACAGACGACGGTCCTGTGCGGCGGGTCACACACGTGGCGCGCCGGCGCGCTTACCTTCAATCGCGAGGCATCGCTGAGATGCATCTCCAATCGGAGCCGATGAACATGAACACTCGCACCTGGAACCTGAAGCTGACCGCCACCGACGACCACCCCGCGACGACGCTCGAGGGCGTCTCGCACGACGACGCGGCGAAGATCCTGCGCGGCCTGATGTACGGCCCGGGCTCGACCGAGTACGCCCACGTGCAGGCCGCCGTCGCCACGACGCGCGTCGCCGTCGACCGACACGAAGGCCCGCTCGCGGCCTGACCACATTCGCCCCGGCGCCATGCGGCCGGGAGCGATCAGATTCACAGCATCACGGAGGGCTCCCGGTCGGGGGCCCTTCATTCGTGGTGGCGACATCTTTGCTTGAGATATCCAGCTGGATATACTTTGACTCATGGACGCAGCCGCGGCCCTTCGTGACGCCCGCCGGCGAGCCGGGTTGACGCAGGCGGAGCTCGCGCGCCGCGCGGGCACCTCGCAGGCGACCATCTCGGCCTATGAGCACGCGAGCAAAGCGCCCTCGGTCGAGACGCTCGGACGCCTGCTTGCGGCGACCGGCGCGCGGCTCACCGCCACACCGGCCGCGGCGCCCGTCGTGCGCCCGACGAAGGCGCAGTCCGACCGTGCGGGCCGTGTGCTCGTGGACGTGATGCTGCTGGCGGAGGCACTGCCGACTCGGCACACGCCTGAGCTGCGCTTCCCGCCGCTCACGCGGTGGCCGAGACCACTCGACGCCGTTCTGTCATGACGCTCCCCGAGCGACTCGTCGCGCTCCATCGCGCGCTCGTGCGCCGCCGCATCCCGCACGCGTTCGGCGGCGCGATCGCGCTCGCGTACTGGACGCTCGACCCACGAGCGACGAGCGACATCGACGTCAACGTCTTCCTGCCCGCGTCCGATGCCGCGCGAGCGCTGCGTGCCCTGCCGCCGGAGATCGTCCAGCCAGAGGGCACAGCCGAAGCGATCGCGCGCGACGGTCAGATCCGGCTGTGGTGGGACGAGACGCCGATCGATCTCTTCTTCGACACGATCCCCGTCCACGACGACGCGGCGCGCCATCGCAGACGGTTCGCCTTCGCGAGAACGCAGATCCCCGTCCTCGGCCCCGTCGAGCTCGCCGTCTTCAAGGCGATGTTCGATCGCACGCGCGACTGGGCCGACATCGAGGCGATGCTCGTGGCTGAGAGCCTCGACGTCGACACCGTCCGCGAGACCCTGCAGACGATGTTCCCCGCCGAAGACCATCGCTTCGCCCGGCTCGACGAGGCGCTGCGGCGGGCTCGGGCGGACGCGGCCCGCTGACCCCGGTCGGACTGCGACTCGCACCGAGCGAAACCCCCCGTTTGGGGCTTGCATTACGCTTGTATACTAGTCTACGAGTATGCGAATTGCCCTGCACGATCGAGTAAACGGCCTCTCCACCGGCGATCAGGTCTATGCCGCGCTGCGCGCGGCGATCGTCAACGCGGAGCTGGAGCCGGGCCGTCGCCTGTCGGAGAACGAGCTGGCGGAGCTGCTCGGCGTCAGCCGAACGCCGGTGCGCGAAGCGCTTGCGCGACTGCGCGACGAGCGGCTGGTCGCGATCGTGCCGCAGCTCGGCACGTTCGTGACCCTCATCAGCCCCGCGGCCGTGGAGGACGCGGCGTTCGTGCGCGAGGCGCTCGAGTGCGCGGCGATCCGCCGCGCGGTCGAGCGGGCCACCGACGCTGGGCTCGCTGAGCTGCAGACGAATCTCGCCGCGCAGGAGCGTGCCGAGCAGCAGGGCGACACCGACGCGTTCGACACGCTCGACGACGCGCTGCACCGCCTGCTCGCCGGGCTGAGCGGCCACGAGATCGCCTGGACGCTCGCGCGCCGCGCGAACGGCCACCTCGACCGCGTTCGCGGGCTCAGCCTGCCCGAGCCGGGCTACCTCGGCGAGATGGTCGCCGAGCATCGCGAGCTCGTCGCAGCGATCGCCGACGGCGACGCCGACCGTGCCGAGGCGGCGATGCGTCACCACCTGCGCATGGTCCTGTCCAGCGTGCCGCACATCCAAGCGGTCCACCCGGAGTACTTCGAGGAGTCCTGATGCCGGTCGCAGCCGCACCCGCTCCAGACGTAGCCGACGTACCCGAGCTCGCGCCGGACACGCGGCGCGAGCTGTACGAAACGATGGTGCTGAGCCGCGTCTTCGAGACGGAGGCCGAGCGCCAATACAAGGCCGCCCGCATCGGCGGCTACTGTCACCTCTCCTCCGGGCAGGAGGCCACCACCGTCGGCGTCGTCCACGCCCTGCAGCCCGACGACCTGCTCGTGACCGGCTACCGCTCGCACGGCTTCGCGCTCGCGCGCGGCACCTCGCCGGAGGCCGTCATGGCCGAGCTGTTCGGCCGCGAGGACGGCTGTGCGCACGGTCGCGGCGGCTCGATGCACATCCTCGACGTCACGCGCGGCTACTACGGCGGCTGGGGCATCGTCGCCGGTCAGCTCCCCGTCGCGACCGGCCTCGCGCTCGCGCTCGTGCGCCAGGGCAAGCCGCAGGCGGTCGTCTGCGAGCTGGGCGACGGCGCCGTGAACATGGGCGCCTGGCACGAGTCGCTCAACCTCGCCGCGCTGTGGCGCCTGCCGATCGTCTTTCTCGTCGTCAACAACGAGTACGGCATGGGGACCTCCGTGGCGCGCGCGTCGGCGGAGCCCGAGCTGTACAAGCGTGCGAGCGCCTACCGCATGCATGGCGAGCGCGTCGACGGCGACGACCTCGCCGCCGTCTTCGAGGCGTCGGACCGCTTGCTGCGCGCCGCACGCGAGGATCGCGCGCCCGCCGTGCTGGAGGCGATGACCTACCGCTACCGCGGCCACTCCGTCGCCGACGCGGGTCTCGCCTACCGCACGAAGGACGAGATCGCCGAGCACCAGGTGCACGATCCGATCCGCCGCGTGCGCACGCAGCTGCGCGAAGCGGGCGTCGCCGAGGCCGAGCTGGACGCGGTCGACGCGCGCGCTGACGAGCGCATCGCCGCTGCCGTCGAGTTCGCGCTCGCCAGCGCGGAGCCCGATGTCGAGCAGCTCGCCGCCGGCATGCACGCCGCCGGCAGCGCCGAGCAGTTCGAGCGCATGCGGCCGGGCTCGCCGTTCGGGGAGCTGGCCTTGACGTTCGATGCGGGGCTGGGTCGATGAGCGCCACTGCGGAGCGCGTCGAAGCGGTCGCCGAGACGACCGGCACCGAGGTCATGACCTACCGCGAGGCGCTGCGTCTCGCGCTGCGCGAGGAGATGGGGCGCGACGAGCGCGTCTTCCTGATGGGCGAGGAGGTCGGCGTCTTCGAGGGCGCCTACAAGGTCTCCGCGGGCCTGCTGCAGGAGTTCGGCGAGGACCGCGTGCGCGACACGCCGATCGCCGAGGAGGGCTTCGTCGGAGCCGGCGTCGGCGCGGCGATGCTGGGCGAGCGGCCGGTCGTCGAGATCATGACGATCAACTTCCTGCTCGTCGCGATGGATCAGGTCGTCAACCACGCGGCGAAGATCGGCGCGATGTTCGGCGGCGAGGTGCGCTGCCCGCTCGTGATCCGCACGCCCAACGGCGCCGGTAACCAGCTCACCGCGCAGCACTCGCAGTCGTTCGACCAGTGGTTCGCGAGCACGCCCGGCTTGAAGGTCGTCTCGCCCGCCACTCCGGCCGACGCGAAGGGGCTGCTGAAGGCGGCGATCCGCGACGACGATCCCGTGGTGGTGATCGAGAACCTGCCGATCTACAAGCAGAGAGGCGCGGTCCCGCTCGACCCCGAGTTCGTCGTGCCGATCGGCCGCGCCCAGGTGCTGCGTCCCGGCACCGACGTCACGCTCGTGACGCATTCCTACGCGACGGTGCGCGCGTTGGCGGTCGCCGAGCAGCTCGCCTCGCAGCACGGCGTCTCCGCCGAGGTCGTCGACCTGCGCTCGCTGCGCCCGCTCGATGTCGAAACGGTCGCGGCGTCGGTCGCGAGGACCAACCACGCCGTCTGCGTGGAGGAGGGCTGGCCGACCTACGGCGTCACCGCCGAGCTGGCCGCGCGCATCCAGCACGCCTGCTTCGACGACCTCGACGCGCCGGTCGAGCGTGTCGGCATGGCTGAGATGCCACTGCCGTACGCGAAGAACCTCGAGCTGGCCGCGATGCCGAACGACGAGCGGATCGCGGGCGCCGTGCTCGCGTCCCTGAGCCGCAAGAACTAGGGATGCCCGAGATCACGATGCCGCGCCTCTCCGACTCGATGGAGGAGGGGACCATCCTCAGATGGCTCGTCACCGACGGCGCTGAGGTCGCGCGCGGCGACGAGATCGCCGAGATCGAGACGGACAAGGCGAACATGACGTACGAGGCTGACGCGGCCGGGACGTTCAGAGCCGTCGCGTCCGAGGGTGACGCGCTGCCGGTCGGGGCCGTGATCGCGCACGTGCTCGGTGACGGGGAGGAGGCGCCGTCTGGCGGGGCCCCGGCCGCCGCGCCGGCGGGTCCTGTCGACTCCGGGCGCGCGCACACCGGCCTTGCGGCCGGCGCACGTGCGTCCTCATCGCCACCCGCCGGATCGGCCGCTGCGTCGGACGACTCGGCTCCGGGCGTGGGGGACGGCGCACGCGTCAAGGCATCTCCCGTCGCGCGGCGGCTGGCGCGTGAGCTGGGCGTCGACCTGGCGTCGCTCGCCGGGAGCGGGCCGTCGGGCCGGATCGTGAAGGCGGACGTCGAGGCCGCTGCCGCCGAGCCGCAAGCCGCGCCTACTTCCCAAGCTTCCCCGCCCCCCACCGCCGGCGGTTCGGCTGCCGCCCCCTCGGCGCCGGCCGCCGGCCCGGTGGGAGCCGGGGGGAAGGGCGAAGTGACGACCGTCGAGCTGACCTCGACGCAGAAGACGATCGCGCGGCGGATGGCCGAGTCGAAGGCGACCGTGCCGGACTTCCAGGTCCGCACCGAGGCCGACGTCACCGACCTGCTCACACTGCGCAAGCAGATGAAGGCAGCGCAGGAATCGGCGCCGTCCGTCAACGACTTCGTCGTGAAGGCGTGCGGGCTCGCGCTGCGCGAACACCCGCGCGCGAACGGCGCCTACAGAGACGGCGCGTTTGAGCTGTACGGGCGCGCGAACGTCGGCGTCGCCGTCGCCGCCGAGGGGATGCTGATCGTCCCGACGATCTTCGACGCCGACGCGCAGCCAGTCACCGCGATCGCGCAGACCACGCGCGCGCTCGCGGCAAGAGTGCGCGACGGCAAGATCCTCCCGCCCGAGCTGAGCGGCGGGACCTTCACCGTCTCCAACCTCGGGATGTTCGGGGTGACCTCGTTCACCGCCGTCGTCAACCCCGGCCAGGCGGCGATCCTCGCCGTCGGCGCCGCGGTCGAGCGGCCCACGGTGACCGCCGACGGCTCGCTCGTCCCGCGCGCCCTGATGGACCTCTCGCTCTCCTGCGACCACCGCATCCTCTACGGCGCCGACGCCGCCCAGTTCCTCGCGCGCGTGCGCGAGCTGCTGCAGACGCCGTTCGCGCTGCTCGCCTAACTGCATCGCTGCGACGAGCAGGACCGCGCTGCGCGGCGCGAGCTAATGGCGGACATGGAGACCGTAGCGGCAGACTGGCCGGCCTGACCGCAGCCAGCAAGGCATCGCGCCCGATTACCTCCGACGGCTCTCTAAGTCAACCGGATGCGTTTGGGGTCGGCTTTCGGTTTACAACGCTGGACGCACGCCCCACGCAGATGTAGCGTCGCGTTCGCACAAGGCGGGAGCGTTTCTGCCAGGGAATTCCCCATCCCCCGAAGGGAGCAAAGTCCGTGGGTCTGTTCAAGCAGATGAAGGACATGAAGAACGTCGTTAATGCCGCCCCCGGCATGATCGACCAGGCGCAGCAGCTCGGCGCACAAGCGCAGGAGATGGCCGCCGCCCAGCAGGCTGCCGCGATGCAGGCGCAGGCCGCCGCGCAAGCGAACGCCAACCAGCAGTTCGCCGCGGGCGGGCCGGACTTCGAGCCGATCGACGGCGTCTCGCTCGATCTCTATGCCGAGATCTCCAGAGAGCTGGCCAACCGCGGCTATGACCAGTCCCAGGCCGTCGAGGTCGCCGCCTCCAAGGGTGTCTCGGCCGAGAACTGGCAGGCCGCGATGGACGGCTGGAACGGTCGCATGAAGACCAATCCCGCCGTCGGCCAGCAGTTCAACAAGCTCTACATGGGGCGCTGACGCGGCATGGGCATGTTCAGAAGCATGCGCCAGATGCAGAAGCAGGCCAACGAGATCCAGAAGACGTGGGATCCGGGCCAGCAGATGGCGGACGGCATGGAGCAGATGAGAAACGCGCAGGCGTTCATGGCCCAGCAGACGCAGGCGGCGAACATCGCCTCCACCGGCGTCGACGCGACCGCGATGATCAGCGGCGTCACGCAGACGGGCGCGATGGTGAACTTCCAGCCGACGCTGCAGATCGACCTCACCGTGATGCCGGACGGCCTGCCGCCGTACCCGGCGACCGTCACGCAGGTCGTTGAGCAGGTGTTCCTCGGCAAGGCCGTCGCCGGCGCGTCGGTGCCGATCAAGGTCGACCCCGAGAACCCCGGCTCGATCTGGATCAACTGGGCCGCGGCGTAGGCCGCGGCCTGGAGCCGAACTCATGGAGGCAGCCTTCGGCATCGTGGGCGAGCCGCCCAGCCAAGAGCCGGGCGGGCGGGGAGCGAGCCCGCGCCGCTGGATCGCTTCGCTCGGCGTGTTCGTCGGGGCGGCCGGCTTCGCCGCCGGCCTCACCTGCACGTACCTTGCGATGCGCGATCTGATGATCAACAGCGGCGGGTCGTGCGCGAGCGGCGGGCCGTATGCGGTGGCGGCCGGACACGAGTGCGGTAGCGAGGCAGGCTTGCTGATCGCCGGCATCTTCGGCCTGCTGATCTTTGGCGGCGTGTTCGCTGCCGCGACGAGCGCGGGCGGCGCGCCGGGTTCCGGAATGGACGCCGGCTTCTTGATGTGGGCGGCGCTGTTCGGCGCGCTCGGCTTCAACTTCCTCCAGCTCGGCTTCAATCCGCCGGAGAACGTGAGCGGCGCCGGCGGCTGGATCGTCGCCGGCGTGATCTTCGAGCTGATGGCGCTCGGCGGGGTGGTGCCGCTCGTGTGGAGCGCGCGCGAGTGGCGCGCGCGCGGCGGCGCGCCCGAGGCCCCGCTGTTCAGAGGCCCGCAGGTGCGCGCGAAGGTGAACGAGGGCCTCGTCTACGAAGGCGTGCCCGGGATCGCCTACTCCGCGCGCCGGGCCGAGCCGGGCGAGGTTGCCGCACCGCCACCGCCCACTGACGAGTCGCAGGCTTCGTCCCAGCTGCCCAAGCGGCTCAACATCCCCAGACGAGAGTGGAGAGCGCCATGAGCCTGCACGGCGGACTCGGCTGGCTCGTGCTTACCCTGCTCGGCGGCGTGGCCGGCGTGATCGCCGGCCACGCGATCGCGTTGAGCGTGCTCTGAGCAGGTATCCGATCGGCATCGATCGGGCATCCCCGCTTCACCAAGTCACCGAAGAAAGGAGCAACAGCAATGCCGTCGATCGAGGTCAAACGCTTCGATGCACCCGACGAGACGCGCACGTTCGAGGGCCGCGGCCACGCTGACGTCGTGCAGGTCGGCGACCACACGATCGCCCGCGGCGTGTTCGAGCCCGGCTGGCGCTGGTCCGAGAACATCAAGCCGATCGCCGGGACCGACACGTGCCAGACGTCGCATCTCGGCTACTGCATCTCCGGTCGCATGCGCGTTCAGATGGACGACGGCGGCGAGGGGGAAATGGGCCCGGGCGACGTCGTCGCGATCCCGCCGGGGCACGACGCGGAGGTCGTCGGCGACGAGCCGTGCGTCTTCCTCGACTTCGGCGAGGTCGCCGCGTACGCGAAGCGCCACTGAGCAACCGGCGTGCAGGCGCGCGCAGCCGGCATGGGCTGCGCGCCATGCTCACGGCGAACGTCGAGCGCTGGCGTGACGCGCCGCTCGAGCGCCCCGACCTGATCGCCGCCGCGCTGGACGCCGGGCTCGCCGACGTCTGAGCAGCGCGGCAGGCGGGAAGGCTCCGCCACGACCGCGACCGCGACCGGAAGGACCGAGATGGGGCAGCAGTTCGACGTGATCGTGATCGGGGCCGGTCCCGCTGGTGAGGTGGCAGCCGGCGAGCTGACGGAGCGCGGCAAGGCGGTCGCGCTGGTCGAGCGCGAGCTCGTCGGCGGCGAGTGCGCCTACTGGGCGTGCATGCCGTCGAAGGCGCTGCTGCGTCCGGGCGAGCTGCTCGACGAGATCGCGCGCGTGCCCGGCGTGGCGGACGACGAAGCAGCGTGCGGAATCGACCCGCGCGTCGCGCTGCGCCGCCGCGACGAGGTGATCCACGACCTGAGCGACGCGTCGCAGGTGCCATGGTTGGAGCAGCGCGGCGTGACGCTGCTGCGCGGGCAGGCGCAGCTCACCGGCGAGCGGCGCGTGGCGGTGGCCGGCGCCGATGGCGGCGAGCCCGCGGTGCACGAAGCGCGGGAGGCGGTGATCGTCGCGACCGGCTCGGGCGCGCTGCTGCCGCCTATCCCCGGCTTGGCAGAGGCGCAGCCGTGGACGAACCGCGAGGCGACGACGGCCGACGAGGTCCCCGGCGAGCTGCTCGTGCTCGGCGGCGGCGTCGTCGGCGTGGAGCTGGCGCAGGCGTGGGCCTCGCTCGGCGCGCGCGTGACGTTGATCGAGGCGGCCGACCGGCTGATCGCGCGCGAGGAGCCGTTCGCGAGCATGCAGGTGGCGGAGGGACTGCAGCGGCGCGGGGTCGAGCTGCGGATCGGCGCGAGCGCGAGTGGCGTGGCGCGCGGCGACGACGGCCGCACGACGGTCGCGCTGGAGGACGGCGAGGAGCTGAGCGGCGACCGGCTGCTCGTCGCGATCGGCCGAAGCGTGCGCACCGACGGGCTCGGACTGGAGGCCGTCGGGCTGGAGCCGGGCAAGCCGATCGAGGTCGACGACGCGCTGCGCGTCCCCGCGCAGCCGTGGCTGTACGCGATCGGCGACGTCAACGGCCGCGCGCAGCTCACGCACATGGGCAAGTACCAGGCGCGCGTCGCGGTCGACGCGATCTGCGGCGGGTCGCTGCGCGTCAGACGCGACGGGCCGCTCTCACCGCGGGCGATCTTCACGGACCCTGGCGTCGCCGCTGTCGGCCACACGCTCGCCAGCGCGCAGGAGGCGGGGATCGCGGCGCATGCGGTCGACCGCGACACGTCCGCCAACGCGGGCGCCAGCTTCCACGGGCGCAACGCGTCCGGCACGACGCGCTTCGTGCTCGACGCCGAGCGTGAGCTGCTCGTCGGCGCGACGTTCGTCGGCCCCGACGTGGCGGAGCTGCTGCACGCCGCGACTGTTGCGATCGTCGGCGAGGTGCCGCTCTCGACGCTCCAGCATGCGATCCCCGCCTTCCCTACGCGCAGCGAGCTGTGGCTCGACCTGCACGTCGCGAGCTGACCGCGAGATCGCATCGGGTTCGCACGCGAACCGCGGGCAGTTCGCGGAGCGGCGCGTTTGGAGAGACCATGGGTGTGAGCGCCAGGGAGCCAGACCGGCCTGCGGGCACCGCCCGAGGGCTGGGCATCCGTACCCATGGGGTGCGCAAAGGGGGCGGCATGCCGATGCGCGTGCTCGCGCTGGACCCCGCCGGCGGCACGCTCGCGTGCTGCGCCGGCACGGACGGCATCCCAATGACCGTCGAGACGGCGCTGATCAGGCCGCTCGAGCCGGGCGCGATCGTGCTCGTCCAAGCCGGCATGGCACTCGCGCGGCTCGACGCCGAGTGGGTGCCGTAGCCGGGTCATCCTGGAATCTGCTTATTGACAAAGAACTTATTGCAGAATAAGTTCTTTCCATGTCCCCCGGGAGAGAGCCGGCGTTCCTGAACCGCACGCACGAGCTGGCGATGCTCGAGCGCCGCTGGGCGCTCCGCGAAGGCCAGATCTTCGTCCTCTGGGGCCGCCGGCGCGTCGGCAAGAGCCTCCTCCTGCTGGAGTTCGCGCGCGGCAAGCGACACCTGCACTACGAGGCGACGAGCGGGACGCGCACCGATCAGCTCGCCGACTTCTCGACTCGCCTCGCGGAGGCGACGGGGCGCACGGCACTGTCCGTGCCTGACTGGCGTACCGCGCTCGACGCCGTCGCCGACTGGGCGGAGGAGGGACCTGTGCTGCTGGTGCTCGACGAGTTCCAGTTCCTCGCGCACGAGAGCCCGGACGTTGGCTCGATACTCAACGTCTGGTGGCGCGAGCGCGGGGAGGGGCTGCCGATCTTCATCGTCTTGTCGGGCAGCGAGGTGGGCTTCTTCGAACGCGAGGTCGTCGGCTACTCGGCGACCACCTACGGGCGCCGCGCCGGTCAGCTGCGTCTGCGGCCGTTCAGCGCGCGCGACGTCGGCCTGTTCCTGCCGAGATGGTCGGCCGAGGATCGCATCGGCGCGTACGCCGTCTTCGGCCACATGCCGTACTACCTGGCGCAGATCCGGCCGGAACGGACACTGGCCGAGAACATCCTCGACCTCGTGCTGCTGCCGGACGGGTTGTTGCACGAGGAGGCGCGGCTGCTGCTCGACCAGGAGCTGCCGAACGCGTCCGGCTTCTTCTCCGTGCTGCGCGCGATAGCCGCGGGGCAGACGCGCGTCGCGCAGATCGCTGAGCGCACCGGGATCGCCGGTGGAAGCTCGCGCGTCAGTCAGATGCTCGACACACTCCAGAGACTCTGGCTGGTCGACAAGCAGCTGCCGATCACGATCGCGAACCCGGAACGCTCGCGCCAGAGTCGCTACCGCATCGCCGATCCCTACCTGCGCTTCTGGTTCCGCTTCGTGCTGCCCTCGCGCGACCGGCTGATCGACCCGGCGGGCGCGGAGCGTCATCTGCAGGGGCGCGTGCTGCCGCAGCTCGATGCGTTCATCTCCAAGCCGGCGTTCGAAGAGGTCTGTCAGCAGTGGCTGCGCTCGGAAGTCGACGCGGCCGCCGTCGGATGGTGGTGGGGAAGAGTGCGCGAGTCGCGCACGGGTGCCCTGAGGGACGTCGATCGCGAGCTGGACGCGGTTGCGATCGACGACGACGGAACCGTCGTCGCGATCGGCTCGTGCAAGTGGACCGACGGCCCGATGGACACCGACGAGCTGGCGAAGCTCGACGCCCTCGCGGCGCATCTCGCGGGCGACCGCCCTAGTCCGGCCCGCTACTGCTTCTCACGTGGCGGCTTCACGCGGCAGCTCAGAGCCGCCACCACGCACGATCCCGAGCTGCACCTGGTGACGCCGAAGCAGCTGTTCGCGAAGCCGAGCTGAGCCGTGCTCGGCTCAGCCGCCGATGGCGGACATCGTCCGCGCGGGTTGCACGAAGCCCGGCTCGTTGACGTGGTGCTTGAGCTCCTTGCGCCACACCGCGTCGCGGACGATCCGCTCGAGCTCGTCGTCGGACGCGCCCGCCCGCAGCGGCCCGCGCAGGTCCGTCTCGTTGAGCGAGAAGAGGCAGGTGCGCAGACGTCCGTCGGCGGTCAGGCGGATGCGGTTGCAGTCGCCGCAGAACGGCTCGCTGACGGGGTTGATGAAGCCGATCGTGCCGTGGCCGTCGGCGAAGCGATAGACGCGCGCGGTCGCGTGCGGATCGCGCGGCGTCGGCTCCAGCGGATGGATGGCGTCGATCGCGATACGGATCTCCTCGCCGGTGAGGACCTGCTCCGGTCTCCAGGCGTGGTCGCCATCGAGCGGCATGAACTCGATGAAGCGGATCTCGTACGGGTGTGCGCGCGCGAACGCGACGAAGGCGGGCAGCTCGTGCTCGGTGAAGTCGCGGATCGCGACGGCGTTGACCTTGATCGGGTGCGCTTGCGGGTGGGCGGCGAGCGCTTCCAGCCCGCGCAGCACCTGCGGCAGCGCATCGCGGCGTGTCATCTCGAAGAAGCGGTCTCGTTGGAGTGAGTCGATCGAGATGTTGAAGCGGTTCGCGCCGGCGGCGACGAGCGTGGCCGCGTCGCGCTCCAGCAGGTAGCCGTTCGTCGTGATCGAGAGGTCGTGCACGTCCTCGATCGCCGCGAGCATCTCCACCAGCTGCGGGAAGTCGCGCCGTACGAGCGGCTCCCCGCCGGTCAGGCGCACGTCGTGCACGCCCATCGAGGCGAGCAGTGCGACGAGCCGGGCGATCTCCTCGAAGCGCAGCACCCCGTCGCGCTCCAGCCACGGCAGCCCCTCCGCCGGCATGCAGTACTGGCAGCGGAAGTTGCAGCGGTCGGTGACCGAGGCGCGCACGTCGCCGATCAGGCGTCCGTGACCGTCACGCAAAGGGTCGCGCATGCGTCCAGCGTACCCGGCAGGCGCCGGGCGCCAGCCGCGGCGTCTGCGTCAGGACCCGGGCTTGAGCGCCATGTCGAGCACGACGTGTTGCCGATCTTTACTCTGCTTTTCGGTGTGCTAAGCTTGCGCGGACGCGCCGATCGGCCAAGCCTGGGGGGTCATGGCCAGCACCCGTCTGCGACTCGGTTCGCGCAGCACAACGGAACAAGGGGGTCTTCCGAACGCACACGCTTCGCAGGGCACTGGTTCATTCCTGCGACGCTCACACGCTCCCGCACGGTGGCCAACGCGTGAGCGCGCTGTCCTCACCGTGCCAGAGGCATCTGGCACGCGACGCGAAAGGCAGAGATCAGATGCGCACGTCGGTAAAGCTCGCCCTGACCGCGCTCGCAGCTTCACTGCTGCTCTCCACCGCGATCAGCACAGCCTCAGCCAGGAACCTCTCTATCACTAACCAGAACTTCAGAATAACCTGGACTAGCCTCGAATTCATCGCCGGCGCCGCCACCCGATGCCTAGTTACGCTCGAAGGCTCTTTCCATTATCGCACGATCCTCAAGAACCCAAGGTCCCTAATCGGTCTGATCACCAAAGCTAGGGTTCAGAGGCCCTGCATAGAAGGCACGGGCTCGGCGTTCAACGGCGTCGAAAGGTACAACGGCGTCGTCCCAAGCAACAGCCTCCCGTGGCACGTCACCTACGAGGGATTCTCGGGCACCCTACCCAGAATAGAAGCCGTGCTTCTCTTACTCGCCAGGCCGAGGTTCGGCATTGAGATCATAAACTGCGCTATCCAAGTCGGCGAAGCAACCGACAACATCACCCTTCAAGCCGTACACGAAGGAGGCGGAGGTATCACCGAACTCACACCGGTCGAAGGCAGGAACGAAATAACCGTCATAAGGACTGACAGGGATCCGTTCGGCCTCTGTCTCAGGGAAGGCAACAGGACCGGTAGGCTCAGGGGTGTCGGCCAGGTCTTCCTACTGGGAAGCAGCACCACCCGGATCAGCGTCACCCTAATATAAGCGCACCCAAGCAGCGTAACCGCGCACGTGGGACCGCACAGAAGTGCGGTCCCACTCCGTTCACTCTGGTTGAATCGGAAACCTTGCCACCCCGCCGGCGATCTGTGCCGGCGGGGCGTCGCTGTTGGGCGCGTCCCTGCGCATCCGGCTTCCGTGCCGCTCCCCAGGCGCGTCCGTGCGCAAGGTTCGGATCAGCGGTGGTGGCGGTGATGTCTTCTCGCAGCCGGCTTCATGACGGCCTGCACGAGCAGGTCGCAGCCCTCGGTCTGGGTGCTGGAGCTGAACGAGCGGCCGAGCGGGGTGGAAAAGATCAGCTGGTTGTCGCCGCCGCCGGTGCAGTAGAGGACGGACGTCGAGGTCGAGTCGATGCCGAGGTAGTCACCCTTGTGGACCTTGAGGTGCGCGGGGAACTCCTCGACCGGGTTCATTTCGTCGAAGCCGCGGCCGGCGACCTGCACGGTCGGCCCGGTCCCGACGCCCTTGCCGTACCCGAGGTAGTCGCCGATCGACGGGTCGAAGCCGAGGTTGCGCAGCTGCGCGAGGCGGAAGGTGAGCTGGCCGGGGGCGCCAGCACGGACGCGGAACTTCACGATCGTGCCGTTCATCGGCGCGGTAAGCCCGCCGGGGATGGCGTCGCCCACATCGATCGCGACACGCGTGCAGGCCGGCGTCGGGTCGTCGCTGCCGTCCTCCTTGCAGTTGTGGCCCGGAGCGGAGTTGGACGGCTCATGGTCGAGCCGGATGCCAAACGTCGAGGTCTTCGCGTGGCCGATCGCCGGCACGAGCAGCAGTGCGAGCAGGGCGAGCGCGGCGGAGACGACTGAGGCGAGTCGGGCGGTGTGGGCGGAGCTGGTCATGGCGGTTCCTCCTGGGAAGACGGTGGACGCTTGCTTGATGGGTCCATCGTCTTCCTGCGGCGCCGGCCCGTCGTTCGTGCGCGTGACGCTCGCTGTGTCGCGTGGGCGACACGGCGATCGAGCCGCGATCGTGCAAGCGCACGTGCACGGCACCACACATCCATTTGGGAGTGGCGCGGGCGGCGTCTTGGCGTGATTCCCTGCGTCCATGGCACAGCCCGACCACACGCAGTTGATTGACGCCGGCATCGCGGCCGCGCCGCTGATCGCCGATCCGAAGTCATGGATCAATCGCCGCGTTGAGACGATCGAGCTGCTGTCTCACGAGGAGGTACGGCGTCAGGTCTCCGTCGACTTCACGTTGACCGATGCGCAGCTTGAGCAACTGCGGACATCCGAGGGCGTTGTCGTGCCGCTCACCGTTCTCGTCAAGGAGCGGCGACGAGCCTTCAGTCTTCGTGACGAGAGCGGCGCTGCTATCCCCGTGCTCGGTCGCCGACAAAACGGAGATCTGGCATTGGCCGCACTGCTCCATGCGGCGTCAAACGCAGTCGGTGTCCCGACGGCGGATCTGGAGTCTGTTGCGGCCGAGCTGCGCGCGATCGTGTTCGATCCGCCCGCTGCCGCTCGCGACGCCTTCGAGCACTTCCTCGGAAACGCCGTTCATGACGACTCGACTTGGTCCAGCATCGCTGCGGATCCTGTCTGCCGGTCACTCCTTGACGCCCTATGGCCGAACTATGTGTTGTTCGCGGTGCTGGTTCCTGGAGGCCCGAATCGCAGGATCCTGAAGTACGACTACACCGAGGATGTCGGGCGGCCGGGAAGCGCGAGCTGGCGCGAGCGGCTTGACCCAGCTTCTGCGGTGTATCGGTTCTGGTATCCGGATCGGCGGCACTTTCTGATCAGATCGTCCGCGGCTTGGCGTGCATCGAGCTTCCACGCCGAGATTGTGATCCCAGAGGACCTGCGCTTCGGCTATGCAGCTCTTCACGACGCTGACACAGACGAGCCGGTGAGCAGCATCGAGTTCGATGTTGATCGCGCCTCTTTGCATGCAATGGACGAGATCGCCCCCGGTCGCGAGGTCGTCGCCGCATTGGAGATTGGCCCTGAGCGCACGGCACGGATCAGCCAGGCAAGCGCTACGGCCGTGGCGGTAGCAGCGTTGCTGTGGCTCGGCGCGGCGTCAGGCCTTAATGCCGACAGCCCGGACGCGGCGGTGTCGATCCTGCTCGGCGGAGCCGCCATCTTCGCGGGCATCACCGCTGTGTTGGGGGAGCACCGCCTTGTGAGCATGATCTTCAGCGCTACGCGGCGATGGCTTTCGATCGTGACGGCGGCAGCATTGGCCGGTTCGACGAGCCTGGCGTTGGCGCTTCCGGACGCGCATCCCGTGGCGATCTGGCGCATCGCGGCTGCCCTTTGCACGGTGGCAGCTGTGCGCTTGACTTGGTCGTGGATCCGAGCGCGTGCGTAGACTGAAACAAGCGTTCGAGAGGAGATCGGATGGGATTGACACCGACACCCAAGTTTCGCCGTAGCGGCGCCTATGTCATCAAGTCTGCGGACGGACGCTCGCAGGCCGTGGAGCCACGGACCCCGACGGGTCCGCCGGCCAAGCCGACCGCTGCCGACAAGGCGCTCGTCAAAGCTCTGCGCGCTCGGCGCTCGGCCTGAGGTCGCTCTAAACGCTCCGCTGAGCGGCGAAGCTGGCGAACCAGTCGAGCGCGGCGGGGTTTCTGAGGGAGTCGCGGCTGGCGGCCTTCGCCGGGTCGGTGCCCTGGAGGATCCGCTTGACGGGGATCTCGAGCACCTTGCCGGAGAGCGTGCGGGGGACCTCGGCGACGGCGTGGACCTCGTTCGGCACGTGGCGCGGCGAGCAGTCCTCGCGCACGCGCGTGGCGATCCGCTTCGTCAGGTCGTCGTCGAGCACCGCTCCCTCGCGCAGCACGACGAACAGCGGCATCCAGCCGTCGACGTCGACGACGAGCGCGTCGAGGATCTCCGGCAGGGCGAGCACGGCGCGGTAGATCTCGGCGGTGCCCATGCGGATGCCGCCGCGGTTGATCGTCGCGTCGGAGCGGCCGCTGATGATCGCGGTGCCGCGGTCGGTCAGCTCGATCCAGTCGCCGTGGCGCCAGATGCCGGGGAACATGTCGAAGTAGCTGTCGCGGTAGCGCTCGCCGGTGGGGTCGCCCCACAGCGAGACCGGCATCGACGGCATCGGCTCGGTGATGACGAGCTCGCCGACTGCACCGGTCAGCGGTCTCCCGTCCGGGTCCCACGACTCGACCTTGCAGCCGAGCGATGGCCCCTGCAGCTCGCCGCGGTACACCGGCAGCAGCGGCACGCCGCCGACGAACGCGGTGCAGACGTCGGTCCCGCCGGAGGTCGAGAACAGCCACGTGTCGGCGCCGAGGTGATCGGCGACCCACTGGAAGCCCTCCGGCGCAAGCGGCGAGCCGGTCGAGCCGACCGCGTGCAGCTTGGACAGGTCGCGTCCGCCGCCAGTCGGCTCGACGCCGTCCTTCATGCACTGTGCGATGTAAGAAGCGCTCGTGCCGAAGACGGTCACCCCGGCCTGCGCTGCCAGCTCCCACAGCACGTCCATGTCGGGCTCCGCCGGCGAGCCGTCGTAGAGCACGACGGAAGCCGGCGTCAGCAGCACGCCGAGCAGGAAGTTCCACATCATCCAGCCGGTCGTGGTGAACCAGAAGACCCGGTCCTGGGCATGTGCGTCGAGGTGCAGGTGCTGCTTCTTGAGCTGCTCCATGAGGATCCCGCCGTGCCCCTGGACGATCGCCTTGGGCAGGCCGGTCGTGCCGGAGGAGTAGAGGACCCAGAGGGGGTGGTCGAACGGGACGCGGTCGAACGTCAGCTGCGCATCGGCGGGCCCGAGGAAGTCGTTCCAGGCGATGGTGCCCTCGAGCGCCGCGTCCGCATCGAGGTATGGGAGCAGGACCGTCGCCTTCAACGAGGGCATCTGCGCCATCAACCCGGAGACGACCTCGCGCCGGTCAAACGCGCGCCCGTTGTAGCGATACCCATCGACTGTCAGCAGCACGGTCGGCTCGATCTGCGCGAAGCGGTCGACGACCGACCGCGCGCCGAAGTCCGGCGAGCAGCTCGACCAGACGGCGCCGATCGACGCGCACGCGAGCATCGCCGCGATCGCCTCGGGGATGTTCGGCAGATAGGCGACGACGCGGTCTCCGCGCGTGACGCCCTGGGCGCGCAGGCCGGCCGCGATGCGGGCGGTCAGCGCGCGCAGCTCGCGCCACGTCATCTGCGCCAGCTCGCGACCCTCGCCGGCGTGGCGGATAGCGACCGCGGTCGGGTCACGCTCGCGGAAGACGTGCTCTGCGTAGTTGAGCGCGACGTCCGGGAACCACTCGGCGCCCGGCATCTCGCGGCGGCCCAGCACGCGCTCGGGCGATCCGTCGGCCTGCACGTCGAAGAAGTCCCAGATCGAGCGCCAGAAGGCGTCGACGTCGTCGACCGACCACTGCCACAGCTCGCGGTAGGAGCCGAACGTGCGGCCGAGCTGGGGCTCCAGCCAGCGCCGGTACTGCGTCAGCCACGCGCCCTCGGTGCGCTCGGGCGAGGGAGTCCAGAGGATCGGGGGAGCGGTCGCGGTCACCGATCCGCCACCCCGCGTGCGGCCGCGAGCGCGTCGCCGCCCGCGGGTGCGCCCGCCTTCAGCAGCAAGTCGCAGTAGCCGTCCGCGATCTGCTCGGCGCTCAGTCGCCCGCGCGGCCGCAACCACGTCGCCGTGTGGTTGACCATGCCGAGCAGCGCGAGCAGTGTCAGCCCGCGGTCGGCGAAGGCCATCGTCCCGTCCTGCTCGCCTCGTGCGAGCACGTCGTCGAGGATCTTCTCGAACGCCTTGCGCTGGCGGCGCACTTCGCGCCACTGGGGCCCGCGTTCGATCGCGTGGCGCTCCTGCGCGAAGACGAGCATGTGGTCCTGATGCGTCGCGACGTGCGCGAGCCACGCGCGCACCAGCTCATGCAGGTGCTCGGTGGCGGGCGCCTCGCGTGCGACGATTGCGCGCGCCCGCTTCAGCAGCGGCTCGAGCAGCTCGTCGCAGATGCGGATCAGCAGCTGCTCCTTGCTCCCGATGTAGTGGTAGAGGCCGCCGGCGGCGAGCCCGGTCGCCTCGGTCAGGTCCTGCATCGAGGTCGCCTGGTAGCCGCGCTCGGCGAACAGGCGCGCGGCGGTCGCAACGACCTCCTGCTGCTTGCGGTCGTAGCGGGCGCGCAGGGCGGGGCGCGTGGGCGGCGAGGCGGCGGGCATCGACACAGGCTAGCGCAGCACCGAGCAACCATTCGAAATTCGAGCAATCATTCGGTATTGTCGCCGGCATGGACTTCGATCTCTCCGACGACCACCGCCTGATCCAGCGCACCGTGCGCGACTTCGCGACCAACGAGGTCGCGCCTGTCGCGGAGGAACTGGACCACCACAAGCGCTTCCCCTACGAGCTCGTCAGACAGCTCGGCGCCCTGAACCTGATGGGCATCCCGTTCCCCGAGTCGGTCGGCGGGGGTGGCGGCGACTCGCTCGCCTACGCGCTGGCTGTCGAGGAGCTTGCGCGTGTCGACTCCTCCGTCGCGATCACGCTGTGCGCGCACACCTCGCTCGGCACGCAGCCGATCTACCTGTTCGGCTCCGAGCAGCAGAGAGCGGAGTGGCTGCCGCGCCTCTGCGCCGGGGAGATCCTCGGCGCCTTCGGCCTCACCGAGCCGGAGGCCGGCTCGGACGCCGGCAACGTCAAGACGCGCGCCCGCCTCGACAGCGGCGAATGGGTGGTCGACGGCGCCAAGCAGTTCATCACCAACGCCGGCACCGACATCTCCGGCGTCGTCTGCATCACGGCCAAGACCGGCGAGGACGAGATCTCGAACCTGATCGTCGCCAACGGCACGCCCGGCTACGAGCAGGGCGAGCCCTACCGCAAGATGGGCTGGAACGCGTCCGACACGCGCCCGCTCACGTTCACCGACTGCCGCGTGCCGGAGGAGAACCTGCTCGGCCCGCGCGGCGGCGGCTTCAGGCAGTTCCTGCACGTGCTCGACATCGGCCGCATCGGCGTCGCGGCGATGGGGCTCGGGCTTGCGCAGGGCGCGCTCGACGAGGCGCTGTCGTACGCGAAGGAGCGCAAGGCGTTCGGCCAGCCGATCTCGAAGTTCCAGGCGATCCAGGGCAAGCTCGCCGACATGGCGACGGAGATCGAGGCCGCGCGGCTGCTCGTCTACAAGGCCGCGCGCCTGAAGGATGCGGGCGAGAACTTCACGCTCACCGCCGCGCAGGCGAAGCTCAAGACCGGCCGCCTCGCCGTCCGCTGCGCCGAGGAGGCCGTGCAGATCCATGGCGGCTACGGCTACATGGAGGAGTACCCCGTCTGCCGCTTCTACCGCGACGCGAAGATCCTCACGATCGGCGAGGGGACCGACGAGGTGCAGCAGATGGTGATCGCGCGGGCGCTGGGGGCCTGAGCAGTGCTGCCGGACAGCGTCCGCATCCGCGAGGTCGGCCCGCGCGACGGCTTCCAGAACGAGCCGGAGGTGATCGCGACCGTCGACAAGGTGCGGCTGATCGAGCAGCTCGCGCGCACCGGCCTCAGACGCCTCGAGGTGACGAGCTTCGTGCGGCCCGACGTGATCCCCCAGCTCGCCGACGCCGCCGCGGTGCTGGAGGCGATTGAGCTGCCCGGCGACGTGAGCGTGAGCGTGCTGGTCCCGAACGAGCGCGGGCTCGACAACGCGCTCCATCACCGCGACCGCATCCACGAGATCAACGTCTTCCTGAGCGCGTCGGAGACGCACAACCGCAAGAACGTCAACCGCTCGATCGCCGAGTCGCTCGACGGCGTCTCGCGGGTGCTGGGGCGCGCGCGGGGGGAGGGCCTGCGCTGCGAGGGCGTCATCTCGACCTCGTTCGGCTGCCCCTACGAGGGCTTCGTCGACCCCGACCGGGTGGCGCAGATCGCGCGCGCGCTCGCCGACGCCGGCGCGCACGAGGTCGGCTTCGGCGACACGACCGGGATGGCGAACCCCCGGCAGGTGGCGGAGCTGTTCCCGCGCTGGCGCGCTGCGCTCGGCGGCGACGTCGAGCTGACCGCCCACTTCCACAACACGCGCGGCCAGGGGCTCGCGAACGTGCTCGCCGCGCTGCAGGCCGGCTGCGCGTCGTTCGAGTCGAGCTTCGGCGAGCTTGGCGGCTGCCCGGTGCCGGCGGGCGCGACCGGCAACATCGCGAGTGAGGACCTGATCTCGATGCTGCACGAGATGGGGATCGAGACCGGCGTCGACCTCGACAAGCTGCTCGACGCATCGCGTGAGGTCCAGCGCGTGCTCGGACGTCCGCTGGGCTCGCACACGCTCGTGGCTGGCGGCGTCGACTGGCATCGAGACGGCGAACGCGGGTGACTATGCGGGGGCGAATCGTCGTCATGTTCTGCGGTCGCAGGACGACAGCAGGACAGGACGCTTCGACGAGGAACGCGGGATGTTCTCCCGCGTCCTGATCGCCAACCGCGGCGAGATCGCCGTCCGCGTCGCGCGCACGCTGCGCCGGCTGGGGGTCGAATCCGTTGCCGTGTTCAGCGACGCCGACGCCGACGCCGTGCACGTGCGCGCGGCCGATCGTGCGGTGCGGCTCGGTCCGGCGCCGGCGGGCGAGTCGTACCTGGACATCGAGAAGGTGATCGCGGCGGCTGCGGCGAGCGGGGCGGAGGCGATCCACCCCGGCTACGGCTTCCTGTCTGAGCGGCCGGCGTTCGCGCGCGCGTGTGCGAAGGCGGGGCTGGCGTTCGTCGGGCCGAGTGCCGAGGCGATGGCGCTGCTCGGCGACAAGGTCGCGGCGAAGGAGGCGGCGTCGGCGGCCGGGGTGCCGGTCGTGCCGGGGCTCAGCTCAGGCGCTCGCGGCGCTTTGACGGACGACGAGATCATCGAGTGGGTCGGCGGTGCGCGGCTGCCTGTGCTGCTGAAGGCGACCGCAGGCGGTGGCGGCAAGGGAATGCGCGTCGTGCGCGCTCTGGACGACCTGCCCGACGCGATCGGCGCTGCGCGCCGCGAGGCTGCCGCTGCGTTCGGCGACGACCGCCTGCTCGTGGAGCGCTACCTGGAGCACAGCCGCCACATCGAGGTGCAGCTGATCGCCGACGCGCACGGCACGGCACTGCACCTGGGCGAGCGCGAGTGCTCGCTGCAGCGTCGCCATCAGAAAGTGATCGAGGAGGCGCCGTCGCCCGTTGTAGATGCGGCGCTGCGCGAGCGGATCGGGGCGGCCGCGTGCGCGCTCGCGCACGCGGCGGGCTACGTCGGCGCCGGCACCGTCGAGCTGATCGCCGAGCGCGATGACCCGTCGTCGTTCTACTTCCTCGAGGTCAACGCGCGCCTGCAGGTGGAGCATCCGGTGACGGAGGCGGTCACCGGCCTGGACCTCGTGGAGCTGCAGCTGCGGGTGGCGGCCGGCGAGCCGCTGGGGTTGTCGCAATCCGACGTGGCGCTGTCGGGCCACGCGGTCGAGGCGCGGGTGTACGCGGAGGATCCGACGAACGGGTTCCTGCCGTCAACCGGGCGGGTGGTCGCTTATCGGTCGCCCGCGGGAGTGCGCGTCGACTCGGGCATCGAGGAGGGGTCCGAGGTCACCGCTCACTACGACCCCCTCCTTGCCAAGGCGATCGCCCACGGCCCGGATCGTTCCGCGGCCCTCGGGCGTCTGGACCGGGCGCTGGCCGAGCTGCGCGCCGTTGGACCGACGACGAGTGCGCCTTGGCTGCGTGCGCTGCTCGCGCGGCCGGAGGTGCGGGCGGGGGAGCTCGACACCACGCTGATCGAGCGGCTCGGCGACGAGGTCGCGCTGCCGGCCGCGGACCCGTCGCTCGGCGGCCTTGCCGTCGTCGCGCTGCTCGGCTCGCCCCGCTCCGACGATCCATGGGACGCGCTCGACGGGTGGCGGCTCGGGGGCGCGCGGGCGCCGGCGCGGATGCGGCTCTCCGGTCCCGGCGGCGAGGTCTCGGCCGACGCGCCCTCCGCCGGCGTTCGCCGCGTACGGGGCGGTCTGGGCATCGAGGGGGAGGGGGGCGTGGCCCGGACGGTCGAGGTCTATCCCGATGGGGAGGCCGTGTGGCTCGTCGATGACGGCGTTCCGTCGCGGTGGGCCGTGGCCGTCGACCGCGCCGGTGCGCGCAGTGGCGGGGGAGCTCTGGACGCGCCCATGCCGGGTACCGTCATCGACGTCCGCACCGAGCCGGGCGCCGCCGTCGCCGAGGGCGACACGTTGGTGGTCCTCGAATCCATGAAGATGGAGCTCGCGATCCAGGCCCCTGCCGACGGCACCGTCGCCGACGTCTTCGTCGCTATCGGCGACCGCGTCGCCCAATCCCAGCCGCTCGTCGCGCTCGCCGAGGTGCCGGCGTGAGCATCGTCCTGCATACCCACGCGCGAGCGGGGACGCCGGAGTTCACTGCCAACGAGGAGGCCCACCAGGCGCTCGTGGCGGATCTGCGCGACCGCCAGGCGCAAGCGGCGCTCGGGGGTGGGGAGCGCTCGCGGGAGCGCCACACGGCGCGGGGCAAGCTCCTCCCACGCGATCGGGTTCACCGGCTGGCCGATCCCGGCAGCCCCTTCCTGGAGCTCAGCCCGCTGGCGGCGCACGACATGTACGACGGCGCTGCCCCCGGCGCCGGCGTCGTCGCCGGCATCGCGCGAGTACACGGGCGCGAGGTGATCGTCGTCGCCAACGACGCGACGGTGAAGGGCGGCACGTACTACCCGATGACGGTCAAGAAGCACCTGCGCGCGCAGCGCGCGGCACTGGAGAACCGCCTGCCGTGCGTCTATCTCGTCGACTCCGGCGGCGCGTTCCTGCCGATGCAGGACGAGGTTTTCCCCGACCGCGAGCACTTCGGGCGGATCTTCTTCAACCAGGCCAACATGTCGGCGCAGGGCATCCCGCAGATCGCCGCCGTCATGGGCTCGTGCACCGCCGGCGGCGCCTACGTGCCGGCGATGAGCGACGAGACGGTGATCGTGCAAGACCAGGGGACGATCTTCCTCGGCGGCCCGCCGCTCGTGAAGGCCGCGACCGGGGAGGAGGTGACGGCGGAGGAGCTGGGCGGCGGGGACCTCCACGCGAAGACCTCCGGCGTCGTCGACCACCTCGCAACAGACGACGACCACGCCCTGCGGATCGTGCGCAGCATCGTCGGGACCCTTCCCTCGAAGCCCGAGGTCCCGTGGGAGCGCAAGCGGGTCGAGCCCCCGGCGGTGGACCCAACGACCCTCTACGGAGCGGTGCCGCCGGACAGCCGCACCCCGTCAGACCCCCGCGAGATCATCGCCCGCATCAGCGACGGATCGAGGTTCCACGAGTTCAAGGCCGAGTACGGCACGACCGTCGTGACCGGCTTCGCTCACATCCACGGCCACCCCGTCGGGATCGTCGCCAACCAGGGGATTCTGTTCAGCCAGAGCTCCCTCAAGGCTGCCCACTTCGTCGAGCTGTGCGACCAGCGCGGCATCCCGCTGCTGTTCCTCCAGAACATCACCGGATTCATGGTCGGTCGCGAGTACGAGGCAGGGGGGATCGCGAAGGACGGCGCGAAGCTCGTGGCGGCGGTGTCGACGACCCGTGTGCCGAAGCTGACCGTCATCGTCGGCGGCTCCTTCGGTGCCGGCAACTACGGCATGTGCGGCCGCGCATACGACCCGCGCTTCCTGTGGACCTGGCCTAACGCGCGCATCTCGGTGATGGGCGGCGAGCAGGCGGCGATGGTCATGACCGAGGTCGGCCAGCCGGAGGTCGGCGCGCAACTGAAGGAGCAGTACGAGGCGCAGGGCCATCCGTACTACGCCACCGCCCGCCTGTGGGACGACGGCGTGATCGACCCGCTCGACACGCGCACCGTCGTCGGTCTCGCGCTCGGGGCCTGCGCAAACGCGCCGCTCGCCCCCCGGGCCGCACCCGTTTTCCGCATGTAATTTCAGGGTGGGCCTCAGGGTCGGTAGCTGCGCGGCGCCAAGCCCGCCCCAGGTATAAGCCATCGGGTGACGGTTGGAGAGGCGCTGTCGGCGTGAGGAGGCTCGGACGCTTCGCCACGCGGCGACCAGGATGGATCCTGGGCGCCTGGGCGGTCGTCTTCGTCGTCGCGGCGCTGACGGCCTCCAACGCCCGCGAGCAGATCCACGAGACGGACCTGCGGATCCCCGGCAGCGACTCGGCGCGCGCGGCCGAGCTGACGGAGTCGCAGTTCGGCAGCACCATCGCCCTTGCGGTACTGCTCGTCGGCCCGCAGAGAGTCGTCGAGCGCGAGGGGCCGACGATCGTCCGCCAGCTCGGGCAGATCGACGGCGTCGAGGTGCTCAGCCCCTGGGACGCCCGCGGCAGACGCGTGCTGACGGAGCAGCCGGGGCAGGCGCTCATGACGCTGCAGGTGCGCAAGTCGCTGCGCGAGATCTTCGACGAGACGACGCCCGCGGTCGAGCGGCTGCTGGCGAGATACAGAGGCAGAGACGGCCTCAGAGTCGAGCTGACCGGCCAGTCGCCGCTGATGCGCGCGATCAACGGCGTCGCGCTCGACGCGCTCGACAAGGGCGAGCTGATCGCGCTGCCGGTCCTGATCATCATGTTGCTGGCGATCTTCCGCAGCCCGATCGCCGCGCTCGTGCCGGCGATCAGCGGCCTGCTCGTGACGAGAGTCGGGATCGCGCTGATGGGGCTGATCGGGCGCGGGGTGCAGATCGACGCACTCGCGCTGGCCCTCGTCGCGATGATGGGGCTCGCGCTCGGGGTCGACTACTCGCTGCTCGTCGTCTCGCGCTTCCGCGAGGAGCTCGCGAACGGGCGCAGCGTGCCCGACGCGATCGAGGAGGTGACCGCGCGTGCCGGCCGCACCGTCCTGTTCGCCGGCTCGGCGCTTGCGATCGGGATGCTGACCGCGCTCGCGATGGCGCCCGGCTCGCTGCTCGTCTCGTCCTCGCTCGGCCTGCTCGTCGCGACGATCGTGGCCGTGACCGTGGCCCTGACGATGATGCCGGCGCTGCTGATGGTGCTCGGCCCGAACGTGAACCGCTGGCAATTCGGTGGCGCGCGCGGCGCGAGCCCGTGGGTCGCGATCGCCGAGCGCGCGCTCAAGCGCCCAGGCGCGGCCGCCTTCTTCGTGCTGCTGCCACTGCTGCTGCTGTCGGTCCCCGTGCTCGCGATGGACACCGGACCGCCGAACCTCGCGAACCTGCCGCCCGACAACCCGGCGCGCGTCAGCTTCGAGCGCTTCCAGAGATTGCGCGGGGCCGGCTTCGCGGCGCCGTTCGAGGTCGACTTCCAGACGCGCGGGCCGATCACGACGACCGAGCGGCTGCAAGCGCTCGACGACTTCCAGGAGCGCGTCAGCAGACTCCCGGGCGTCGAGTCCGTGCTCGGCCCGGCCGTCCTGCTGAACAGCACGAGACAGCTGCGCAGAGCGACGACGCAGGCACTCAGCATCGGCGGGCTGCTCGCTCGGCTGGAGAACGGCCTGAGAGGCGCGAGCGCCGGCACGTCGCAACTGCGCGACGGGCTCGCCGCCGGTGCGACCGGCGCGAGTCAGCTCGTCGTCGGGATCGACCAGCTCGCCGGCGGCACCGGGCAGCTCGCCGCCGGCGCGCGGCGCGCGGCGCCCGCCACCCATGCGCTCGCCGACGGGATCGAGCAAGCGAGCAGCGGGTCCACTCGCCTGAACCGCGCGCTCGTGAGAGCGCAGCCCCAGGTGAGACGACTCGTGCAGAACGTGGACGTGCTGAGCGACTCGCTGACCGCCGCCGACCGTACGGTCAACCGGAAGCTGTTCGACCCGCTCAACGACGCGTCGTCGAGCATGACGTCGGTGTTGCGCTCGCTGGGCTCCGCCAACAGCACCAATCCCGCCGTCGCGGCCGACCCGAACGTGCAGCGGGCGCTCGCGGCGACGAACGACGCGCTCACGCAGCTCAACACGACCCTGTCGAACCTGTCCGCCGCCGCGACCGACCAGACCGCGAACGCGCTCGCCGCGCGCACGCTTGCGAGAGGCACCGTGCGCCTCCAGAGAGCGCTCTCGCAGTTCGAGGACGCCACCGGCAGACTCGCCGACGGCCTCGGTCGCGCCTCCAACGGCGCGCAGCGGCTCGCAAGAGGCACCGACCAGCTCAGCAGCGGCCTGACCCAGCTCGACGCAGGCTCGCAGCTGCTGCTGAACGGGCCCAACGGCAACGACGGCGCGCGGGCGCTCGCGGACGGGCTGCAAGCGGCCGTCGGCGGCACCACGCAGCTCGACGACGGCGTGAAGCGGATCCTCGGCGGCGTCGTGCGCGTGCGCGCGCAGGCCGACCAGCAGCAGGCGGCGCTGCGGCAGGGCGGCACCGACGTCAGCAAAGCGGTCGGCTCCGGCTACTTCGTGCTGGCGGCGATCCAGGGCGCCGACCCGCAGATCCAGTCCAACGCCGGCTTCGTGACCAACGTCGCGGGCGGCGGCGGCACGGCGCGCGTCGTCGTGATCGGCAGCGCCGGTCCATTCGACGCGGCCAGCGTCGACATGGCGAGAGAGCTGCGGCGCGAGACCGCGATCACCGCGCGCCAGATGGATGCGACGACGGCGGTCGTCGGCGGCCCGGCCGTGCTGCTCAACGACTTCGACACGAACACCACCTCGCGCTTCCCGTATCTCGTCGTGGCGCTCTCGCTGATCACGTTCCTCGTGCTGCTCGTGCTGTTCCGCTCGCCGGTGCTGGCGTTCTGCGCGGTGATCCTGAACCTCGTGACCGTCGGCGCGGCCGTCGGCGTGCTGGTGATCTGCTTCCAGGGCGACGCGCCGCTGCTCGGCGGCCCCGGCTATCTCGACGCGATCGCGCTCTCAGGCCTGTTCGCGATCATCTTCGGGCTGGCGATCGACTACGAGGTGTTCCTGATCACGCGCCTGCTCGAGGGCCGCGAGCGCACCGGCACGACCGAGGGCGCAATCCACTACGGCCTGGAGAAGACCGGCACGATCATCACCGGCGCGGCGTTCATCATGGCCGCGGTCTTCCTTTCGTTCGCGGCCTCGCCGGTCTCGAACATCCGCCAGTTCGGCGTCGGCCTGACGGTCGCGGTGCTGCTCGATGCGACGATCGTGCGCTTGATCCTGCTGCCGGCGCTGATCCGCCTGTTCGGCGAGCGCACCTGGCACGTGCCGAGATGGCTCGACCGGATCCTCCCGCGCATCGCGTCGCACTGAGCGCAACGCACCGATCCACCCTGCGTGGGCAAGGTGGATCGGCGGCATTTGCTGGAGCGGCCTATATTAGAGTCACAGTTATTGCATTGGAGGTGCCTAGTAGGGTCAACGTGCCGTTGTTCGGCGCCCTGAAGCTGCCAGTGGACGAGGGGCATCCAAAGCCACCGCCGCTCCTCGTTGGGAAGCTAAGAAGGGCTATGGCGTCTACACCTATGAACCGACCGGCCGCTTCGCGCAGGAAGTAGAATTCAATTGCGGGTTCGGCTAGGCAGAGAAAGCCGAGAGTACCCCAGAGGAAGAAGAAGGGTATCTTGATGGACTCTAAGGTTATGTTGGGTAGGGTTCCGGTAAAGCTCACGTACCTCATATGCCAGGGAAGGCTTAGTATCGAGGTGGTGAGCGTGCAGTTTGCTGTGCTGACTCTGGTGATGTAGCCGATTAGTGAGTTGGGGACCTTGGCCATGGTCCTTCCGTGGAAACTGCCTTCGAGCGTCAGGTCGCACCTGTCGGTGCCGAGGCCTTCGGCGGAGAATTCGATGCTTCTGAAGGTTGATCTTATCTGCTGGTTGCTGGTGCTGAAGTTCCTGGCAGACGCGCTACCGACCGCGAATGCCATAAGCATCGCAGCAGCGAGTCCGACCATCAGCGCTTTGCTGTTGGTGTGCATGGCTTCTCCAGTTTTGATGAGAGAGTCGACCGCGATCCTGGAGCCGAGCAGTCATCGTCGGGCACGCGCGTGGATCGCTGGGAGGCGGCTCGAGAACGCCAACTGACCGCCCGGGGCGATTAATCAAGTGAAGGCCCCCCTCTCATCGTCGGGGGCGCGAGGGACTTGCCCAGCGCAGAGTTCGCGGCGCTGTGTCGATGCACAGAGCCTGCGGGCCCCCGTGGAACTACTTAGTCTACCTACCAAAAAAAGGAGTGTCAAGCCTTTGAGACCTTCACCTCCTACGAATTGGCCGGGAACCGACGTGCGCCGCGCCACCGCGAAGAGGAGGCCGCGGGATCTCCCACAGCCTCCTCCCCGACACGCGTGGACCCGCCCGCTACTGGATGAACTTCGGGCAGGCGAACTGCACGGTGTTCGTCGTGCTCGGTATCGGCGGCTCGTAGCCGAAGAACTCCTGGAAGCTGAACTTGCCGGAGGCCGGGCACGGCGGGATCGTGAACCAGAAGAGCGATCTTCTCTGTCGCTTCACGCATCTGCCTCTCGCGTTCTGCTTCAGGCACGTGCCCTTGAGCAGCGTGAGGCCGCTCGTCGTCACGTTGATCTCGGCGAGGCTGACTCTGATGCCGTTGACGTCGCCGGGCGGCAGGTTGAGCTTGTAGCCGTAGAGGCCGTCCGGCGTCGGGTCGTTGACGAAGTTCGCGTTCAACGCCACGTGCACTCCCGTGAGCACCTCGAACGTTCTGCGCTTGACGATCTCCTGGTCCTCGTCGGCCGCGCCGAGGACGGTGAAGCCCGCCACCGCGCCCGGCTCCGTCGCCTTGCTGAAGAAGACCACGAACGTGCCGCGTATCAGCTGGTCGAGCTTCTCCGAGAAGCCGCGCGCGTCGACTCTCACGGTGCCACTGCCGATGCGCGCGCGGTCGCACGTCTGCGCGTTCGCGAGCGCCTTCTTCGCACGCGCGCTTCTGGCGTGGCGCGCGAGGTTTCTGATGAACGGCTTGAGGTTCTGGACGCGCTTCGTGAACGGCGTGCCGCTGAAGTCCATCGTGTCGATGTCCGTGCGCAGCTTGGGGCCGTCGCAGAACCATCTTCTGTTCAGGAACTCTCTGCGCAGCGTGGCGCCCTTCGGGAGGCGCAGGTAGTTGGCCGTCGGCGTCGGGGGCACGCCGCCGGTGGTGTCGAACGTGGTCGCGTGGAACAGGAGCGTGAAGCGCCCGCCCGGCTTGATGTTCGTGACCTGGAAGTTGAACTGGTTGACCGGCTCGGCCTGCACGACGGCGGGCGCTGCGAGCGCCAGGCCGGCGAGGGCGAGGAGGAGGAGTTTGACCATCCGCTCGATTCGCATCCACCGAGGTTAGACGAGCGCGTTTCTGATTCGCGCCGGTGGTGTCAGAGGTCCGCTCTACGACAACTGTCGTATTGGCGGAGCGGCGGAGTGTCGATGCAATAGCCTGCCCCTGCGCCCCCCGCCGTCGACCCGGGAGATCCCCCGTGCCCGTTCGCATCTCGTCCGTCCGCATCGCCTGCGCCGTGCTGCTCGGCCTTGCCGCGCTCGCGCTTCCGTCTGGCGCGCTTGCCGCGCAGGAGGAGCCGGCGAACGGTGGGCCGCCGGCACCGCCCGCGACTACCGGCGCGGTGCCCGGCCACGTGATCGTCGTGTGGAAGCCGGGCGTCACGCGAGAGGAGCGGCTGGCGGCGCGCGACGACGCGGATGCCGGCTTCGTCAGCACGCTCGGCGACCCGCGGTTCCAGCTGCTGCGCCCCCAGCCGGGGCAGAGCGTCGCGGAGGCGATCGCCGCTTTGCGCGAGGACCCGAACGTGCAGACGGCGACGCGCGACACGTACGACGCCCCGCACGCGACGACGAACGACCCGCTCTTCAACCAGCTGTGGGGGCTTCAGAACGTCGGCGCGAACATCGACGGCTTCAGCGGCGCGCTTCCCGGCGTCGACGTCAACGCGCTCGCCGCCTGGGACCGCACGCGCGGCTCGGCCGCGATCGTCGTCGCGGACATCGACTCGGGCTACCGCTTCGACGCCCCGGACCTGGCGCCGGTCGCGTGGAGCAACCCTGCCGACCCGCAGAACGGGGCCGATGACGACGGCAACGGCATCGTCGACGACTCCCACGGCGCTGACTTTGTCGGCAACAGCGCTAGAGCACCGACGACGGATGGCGACCCGACGGACGACGACGTGGACGACGGCGGCCACGGCGTGCACACCGCGGGCACGATCGGCGCGGCCGGCAACAACGGGATCGGCATCAGCGGCGTCGCGCAGGACGTGCGGATCATGCCGCTGCGCGTCTGCCACCCCAGCTGCCCCTCGACGTCTCAGATCCTCGCGATCAACTACGCGGGCGCGCACGGCGCGCGCGCGGCGAACATGTCGCTCGGCGGCACGACGGCCAACCCGGCTGTGCAGGCAGCGCTGGCCGCCAACCCGCAGGTGCTGTTCGTCATCTCCGCCGGCAACGGCGAGGACCCGATCAGAAGAGACGGAGTCGGTGACGACAACGACGTCATCCCGACGTTCCCCTGCTCCTATCCGCTCGACAACATCCTCTGCGTCGCCGCGCTGAATCAGGCCGACGGCCTCGCCGGCTTCTCCAACTTCGGCGCCGCGTCGGTCGACGTCGGTGCGCCCGGTACGGAGATCCTCAGCACGTTCCCGGTCACGAGCACGTTGTTCACGGAGGACTTCGAGACGAACGACATCGGCACGAAGTGGACCATGGGGGGCAGCGGGTTCGGGCGGGCCGGCGTCGGCGACGGCCCGCTCACGTCCTTCGGCATGACCGACTCGCCAAGCGCGACGCCCGGAGCGCTCTCCTTCCATCAGACGACGCTGACGACCGGCGTGGCAGTTCCCGCCGGCTCGGGCTCATGCACGCTGAGCGGGAGGCGCTTCCTGGCGCTCGGAGCAGACGGCCAGTTCGAATATCACCTGATACCGAGCGTGGGCAGCCCGGTTGACTTCACGGTGACGAGAAGCACCTCGGGCACGTCGATGACCGGCTTCAGCACCGTGCCGGTAAGCGGGCTTGCGGGCACGACGGTGAGAGTCCGCTTCGAGTACACGGCTGCCAGCACGACGACCGCTTCCGACGGGGTGTGGCTCGACGACCTCGAGCTCGCGTGCGGAGCGCCGCTCAGCACGCCGCCGACGTACGGCTTCCTCGACGGCACCTCGATGGCCGCGCCGCACGTCACCGGTTCCGCGGCGCTGCTGTTCTCGCTCAACCCGTCCGCCTCTGTGGCGCAGGTGCGCTCGGCGCTGTTGGCGACCGTTCATCCGGTCGCCGCGCTCGCCGGCAGGACGACGACGGGTGGGCGGATCGACGCGGCTGCCGCGCTTGACGAGATCCGCCAGCCGGACACCGCCATCACCGGTGGTCCGAGAAGCTCGACCTCGTCGAGCAGAGCGACGTTCTCGTTCGCGCGCTCGGACGCCCCGATCGCCGGCGGCTTCGAGTGCCAGCTCGACGGCGGTGCCTTCGCCGCGTGCGCGAGCCCGGCGACCGTCACGGTGGGCGGGGGGAGACACACGTTGGCCGTGCGCGCGCTGTCGCCGCACGCGATCGTCGCCGATCCCTCGCCCGCGACCGCGACGTGGACGCTCGTGCAGTGCAAGGTCCCGAGACTCAAGGGCAAGTCGCTCAGAAGAGCGAAGCGCGCTTTGAGAGCGGCGCATTGCAGGGTCGGCAGAGTAAAGAAGCCGAGAGGCGCCCGAGCCGGCAGACTCGTCGTGAGGAAGTCGAAGCCGAAGGCCGGCGCCGTTCGCGCCGACGGGACGAAGGTCAGACTGACGCTCGGCAGACCTGCGCCGAGACACAGAAGACACGGCAGACGGCACCGCAGATAGGCGATAAGACATTATAGATCAAGCTATTATAGATTGATCTATAATCTTCTGCTACCGTCGGTGCGGTGGAGTTCCTCAACCGCACCGACGAGTTGGCCGCGCTGGAGGACCTGTGGGGCGCGCGTGACGCGCGCTTCTTCGTCCTGTGGGGGCGGCGGCGCGTCGGCAAGACAGAGCTGCTGACGCGCTTCGCCGAGGGCCGGCGCGCGCTGTATTTCGAGGCGACCGACACGACCGAGCCGGTCCAACTGCGCAACCTCTCGGAGGAGCTGGCGCTCGCCGGCGGGGACGAGCTGCTCGCGCAGCAGCCGCTCACGAGCTGGCGGGCGGCGCTGGCGGCGATCGCCAGCTTCGCGTCGAGCGGCGAGCGCACGATCGTCGTGCTCGACGAGTTCCAGTTCCTCGCCATGCGGCAGCGCGAGCTCGCGACACTGCTCAACACGTGGTGGCGCAGAACAGGCCGCACGCTCCCGCTCGTGCTCGTGATCGCCGGCAGCGAGGTCTCGTTCTTCCGCGACGACGTGCTCGCGGGCGCGATGTACGGGCGGCGCGACGGCCAGCTCCAGCTGACGCCGTTCGACCACCATGCGGCCGCCCTGTTCACGCCCGGCTATTCGCCGGAGGACCGCCTGCGCACGTTCGCCGTCTGCGGCGGCATGCCCTACTACCTCGCGCGCTTCACCGACGACCGCCCGCTCGCCGACAACATCCTTCGCAACGTCCTGCACCATGACGGCTTTCTGCACGAGGAGTCCGACCTGCTCCTGCGCCAGGAGCTGCGCGACCCGGGGCAGTACTTCTCGGTGCTCCAGGCGATCGCACGCGGCGCCGCGCGCAACAGCCAGATCGCGGCGCTGACGGGGCTCGACACGGGACAGACGCACCAGCACCTTGCGGTGCTGGAGCGCCTGCAGCTCGTCGAGCAGCGCCGGCCCGTGACCGCGAGCCCGAGATCGAAGCGCACGAGCTATGCGATCCGCGACGGCTTCCTCGACTTCTCCTTCCGCTTCGTCGAGCCGTACCGATCGCGCCTTCGAACGCGCGCGGACGCCGAGCGGCACCTGCGCACGACGGTGCTCCCACAGCTCGACGCGTTCGTCTCGCGTCCCTGCTGGGAACGGGTCTGCCGGGAACATGTACGGCGCCACGAACCGGACGCGCACGACGTCGGCGCGTGGTGGGGCAAGGTGCGCGTGACGTCGCGGCAGACGGAGGAGCGCGAGCTCGACGTCGTCGCGGTTGGAGCCGGGCGCGAGGTCGTCGCGACCGGCAGCTGCAAGTGGACGAACGCCCCGCTCGACTACGGCGAGGAGACGCTCCTGACCGAGTTGGAGGCGGCGGTACCGGGCGCGGAGCAGGTTCGGCGCCACTGGTTCTTCTCGCGCGGCGGCTTCACAGACCGCATGCGGCAGCTCGCCGAGAATGAGCCCGATCGCATCCGCCTCGTCACGCCAGCCGACGTCTACGCGACGGCCTCCTGACGCGCGCTGTCAGCGCGACGCGGCGGCGAGCTCGGCGAACCGCTCTGTCCGCCGATCGGCCGCGCCGGCGATGCGGGTGAGGCCAGCGCTCGACGTCGGCGACGTCGGCGACGTCGGCCTCGCAGACGAGCGAGACGCGCTCGCCGCGCGCCTCCAGCGCGGGCAGCAGCACCGACAGCGCACCGACCTCGTAGGCGCCACGGGCGCCGCCGCCCGGCAACACGAGCGCGACGCGACCGCGGTTCGTGGGCGGCGGGCCGCCGTCGCTCATCCCGGCCGCAGGGCCTCGACGCCACGGAGCGGAGCGGGCGGCGCCGCCAACGCCGCCCGACCTCGCACCGCGCCCGCAGCATCGACGCGAGACAGGGTCCGGCGGCCCCATCTCGCTGCCTCTGCGAAGTCGACGAGGCGATCGAAGTAGGTCGCCAGCGGCGGGGGTCCGAGCCCATCCGCCGCCAGCGCCTCTCGGGTGCGCGTCGTGTCGTGGCGGACACCCAGCGCGAAGTAGGGGAAGAAGACGGGCGCCTGTCGCAGCCACGTGCGCCGCGCCCCGCTGCTGCGCCGCAGCGCGAGCGGATGGATCGTCCGGCTGTACAGCGCAGGCGGCACGATCAGCGGGCGCCGGCGCTCGAACGTCCGCGCCGACAGCGACACCAGCTCACCGACGCTGCTCGCCTGCGGCCCGGCCGCGAGGCTGTACGTCAGGCCCGCGCCGTCCTCGCGGCTCGACAGCGCGACGATCGCGTCGGCGACGTAGTCGACCGGCACGACGTCGACCGGCGCCGAGCGCCGGCCCGGGATCAGCGGAACGGAGGCGCCCTTCGCGAACGCGCGAAGCGGCGCGTAGATGACGTTGAAGGCGGCCGTCCAGCCGGTCTCCTGCTCGCCGACGACGATGCTCGGGCGGAAGATCTGCACGGGCAGCCGCTCGGCGTGTGCGCGCACGAGCCGCTCCGCCTCCCACTTCGTGCGCTCGTAGGTGTTGCGGAAGCTCTGCCCGACGTCGTGGTCGTCCTCGCCGAACGTGCCGGTCGCGTCGCCGGCGACGTACGCGGTCGAGACGTACGCGAAGCGGCGCAGGCTGCCGTGCGCCGTGCACAGCTCCGCCAGCTGGAGCATCCGCCGCGTGCCCTCGACGTTGATCTCGCGCGCCTCCTCCAGCGGCAAGGTGAAGGAGACGGACGCGGCCGAGTGGACGATCTCCGTGACCGATTCGGCGAGCGCGAGGCGGCGGCTGCGCGAGAGGCCGAGCCCGGGCAGCGCCACGTCCCCGCGGATCGCCAGCAGGCGGTGGTCGAAGCGCCCCGGCGCGTCGACCACCCGGGTGACGGCGGCGCGCAGGCGGGCCTGCGCCTCGGCGTCGTCGCGCGCCCGCACGAGTGCGTAGACCGTCCGGCCGGTCCGCTCGAGGTAGCGCGCGAGCAGCTCCATCCCGAGGAAGCCGGTCGCCCCCGTGAGCAGAAGCGGTCCTGTCTCGGCGTGCGGCGCGGGCGGGAGGAAGTCCATGCATTGAGGGTGCGGCAGCCGCGGCGGTCCCGGTATCGCCAGAGGGAGGAGAAGCGCGCGGCGGTTCTTGGCCGCTGGGCCGAGAAGCACCTACCGATCGGGCTTTCGGCCAGCCCACCCGTGTTTCCCACCACCTATACCTGTCAGAATTTCGACAAGCTATGCTTTACGTATGACTGACGGCATTCCGAACCCCACGGCGCTTCACCGACGCGCCTACAGCCAGGACGGCTACTTCACGAGCGGGCAGGCGCGCGAGTACGGCTTCAGTCGGCAGCTGCTGGCTCATCACGTGCGCTCGGGTCGCTACGAGCGCGTGCGGAGCGGGCTGTATCGGCTGACCGGGTTCCCCGGATCCGGCAGGGAGGAGGTCCGCGCGAAGTGGATGGCCGTCGGTGCGGACCGCGCCCTCGTCTCGCACGAGAGCGCGCTCGAGCTGCACGGCCTCTCCGACGTCCTCCCGAACGCGGTGCACCTGCTCGTCGCTCGAGCGGATCGAGGGATCAAGCCGCCGGTCGGCGTCGTCATCCACACGACGGGCACTCCGTGGCAACCGGAGGACGTCGTGACGATCGAAGGCATCCAAGCCACGGCTCCGGCACGCACGATCGCAGACGCCGCGACGGCGGGCACCGCGACGGAGCAGATCGAGCTGGCGGTCCGCCAGGCGCTCGATCACGGGCTCCTCGACGCCGAACAGCTCCAGGCAGAGGTCGACAGACGTGGTGAGCGTGTCGCCAGCCTGGTTCGTGTCGCCATCGACCAAGCAGCCGCCCGATGAGATACGCCGACTCCGATGCGATGCGCATGGCGCTTGAGCAGCGCCTGCGCAACGAGGTCGACGCGACCGGCGTAGCGCTGATGCGTCTGCGCAAGCGCGTCGCGTTCGAGCGCTTCCTCGCCCGCCTGGCTGCATCGCCGGCCGAGTGGGTGCTGAAGGGAGCCTTCGCGCTCGAGCTGCGTCTCGGGCTGCGGACGCGCATGACGAAGGACATCGACCTCGCACGCGACGATGACGAAGCGACAGTCACGCGCGACCTGACGACCGCGGCGGCACGCGACCCCGGCGACTTCTTTGGCTTCCGCGTACGTCGCACCCCGGCGCTTGAGCGAGTCGTGGGCTTTCACGCAGTCCGCTATCGCGTCACCAGCGAGCTGGCGGGGCGCGAGTTCGAGCAGTTCCCGCTCGACGTAGGCCTCGTCGAAGCGCCGGCGCTTGCACCCGACATCATCTCGGTGGAGGGGTCGCTCGCGTTCGCCGGCGTCGTGCTTCCACCGCTCGCCGTGATCGCGATCGAGCAGCACATCGCGGAGAAGGTGCACGCGTACACGTCCACGTACGGCAGCGAGGGGCGCCAGAGCACTCGCGTCAAGGACCTCGTCGACCTCGTCTTGATAGCCCGCCATGCCTCACCGCACGCCGGGCGGCTCCGGCATGCGCTCAGCACGACGTTCGAGCGCTCGCGCAGAACGACGATCCCGGACGAGCTGCCGCCACCGCCTCGCGAATGGACGATCCCGTATGCGCAGATGGCCCGCGAGGTTGGCCTTCCGGTCGATGCAACGCACGCGCACGCCGAGGTGGGTGCATTCCTCGATCCGCTGCTCGACGGGCGGGCCGTCGGTGTGTGGGACGCGGGCCGTGCTTCGTGGCAGGTCCAGCGATCAGATGACGGCACGCACGAGCGTCAGCACTGCGATCCCGACGAGCGCGACGACCGTCGTCCACGCGATCGCCGATGACGTCAGCCGCAGGTCGAGCCCGGTCGCATGGCCGACGAGCACGGTGTTGACGCCGACGGGCATGGCGGCCATCACGTAGAACGGGGCCGGCACGTCGATCAGCGTCAGCCCGACGACGAACAGCACGAGCGGGACGAACGCCATCCGCAGCAGCACGACCGCGGCGATCGGCGGCGTCAGCGGCGGCGGGACCCCCAGCGTGCCGTCCTTCGCCTCATCGCCGAGCGTGACGCCGACGACGAAGAAGCCGAGCGGCAGCAGCGCGTAGATCGCCACGTGGGAGGGCGTCACGAGCGCTTCCGGCGCCCACGCCTCCGGCACGAGCAGCCCTGCGATCACCGCCCACAGCACCGGGTTGCGCAGCAGTCCCGTGCGCAGCTGCTCGCGCACGCCGCCCTCGCGCGCGTGGCCCAGTCGCGCGCCGACGCTGTAGCTGCCGATCACGAACATCGGCAGCGAGACGAGCCCGTCGTAAACGACCGCCTGCGACAGCTCGGCGTGCGAGAACAGCGCAGCGATCAGCGGCAACCCGAAGTAGGCGGTGTTCGATTGGATCGTCGAGACGATCCCCGCGCCGACCGACGCGTCCGGAAGCGCGAACGGCCCGCGCCCGAGGCGCCACATGATCGTGCCGGCGACGACGATCGAGGCCGCGGCGACCGCGAGCGAGAGCGTCGCATCGACCGACAGATGCGCGCGCGCGATGTTCACGTAGGCGACGAACGGCACGATCACCCACAGCATCGCCTGCAGCAGCACGAGCCGGGCGGTGTGCGCGCGGGCGTTGTCGCGCCGCTCGACGGCGACACCGACAGCGGTCGCGACGATCACCGTCAGCACGATCCACAGCACGGCGCGGATGCTGCCACGCAGACGCGATGCGCGACGTGCGCTCCTCCTCGCACGCGCCGCGCGCGATACGCTCGCGCCGTGAGCTGGGACGCACGCAAGCAGGAGCTGGCCGGCGAGCTGGTGCGCCGCCTCTACGGCGCCGGCGTGATCCGCACGTGGCTGCGCGACCGGCCCGACGGGTGGGAGCTGATGTCCGGCGCCTGGAGTCCCTTCTACGTCAACTTCCGCGACGCGCCGGCCGATCCCGAGCTGTTCCGCTTCCTCGTCGACGCGGGCGCGGAGCTCGTGCGCGAGGAGCTGCCGGAGGCGACGCAGCTCGTCGGGCTCGCAGCCGCCGGCGTGCCGTTCGCGGCCGGCTTCGCCTACAAGCTCGGCTTGCCGCTGGGCTACACGCGCAAGCTGCCGGGCGTGCGCCGCGTCGAGGATCTCGGGGACGGCGCGGTGGCGGAGTCGTATGGCAGCCACCGCCTCGTCGAGGGGGACTTCCGCTCGGGCGATCGCGTCGCGCTCGTCGACGACCTCGTGACCGGCTTCGACTCGAAGGAGATCGCGCTGCGCCAGCTGGAGCTGGAGCTGGGGCGCCGCGGCGTCGAGGACGTGCGCACCGAGGCCGTCGTCGTCTTCCTCGAGCGCGGCGCCGAGGCGCGCCGCCGTGCCGACGCCGCGGGCGTGCGGCTCGTCTCGCTGCTCGTGCTCGACGACCGCAGCGTCGAGGCGCTGCGCGGCGCCGCGAGCGACCGCGAGCTCGACGTGATCGCCGCTTACCTGCGCGACCCGGCGCCGTTCCAGGAGCCGGCGCGCCGCGCCCAGCTGACCGCCGAGGCGGCCGCGGCCACCGCCCGATGATCTGGCTGCTGCGGCACGCGGACGCGGAGGACCCGGGCGGACGGCCCGACGCCGAGCGGCCCCTGACGGAGAAGGGCCGGGCGCAGGCGCGTGCGGCCGGGGCGGCGCTCGCCGCGCTCGGCGTCCCGCTCGACGCGTGCCTCGCCAGCCCGCGCGTGCGCGCGCGGGACACGGCGGTGCTGGCCTGCGAGTCGCTCGGGCTCGAGGTGCAGCTGGCGCCCGAGCTGGGCGGCGGTCGCTTCGACCCCGAACGCGTTGCGGCCGGCTTCGGCGAGCACGTGCTGATTGTCGCGCACAACCCCGACGTCGCGCAGGCCGTGCTCGACTGCACCGGCGCGCGCGTGCGGATGAAGAAGGGCGCGCTCGCCGGCATCGCCGACGGCGAGCTGCATGTCTTTCTGCGACCGGCCGAGTTGTCGCTGATCGCCGCGGGCGCCTGACCGCGCGGGGCACCGGCCGCCTTAGATCATCGCTTCCTGCGTGGCCCGCACCGCCGCCTGCACGCGGTTGGTGACGTCGAGCTTGAGCAGGATGTTCGAGGTGTGGTTCTTGACCGTGTGCCGGCTGATGAACAGCTCACGGGCGATCTCGTCATTGTCCATTCCCGCGGCGATCAGGCGCAGGACCTCCTGCTCTCGCTCGGTCAGCACCGAGTCCGGCGCCGGGCCTTCGCCGGCGCCGATCGCGCGCAGCCGCCGCACGAGCGCGGTGGCGGCCGTCGGCGCGAGCAGCGTCTCGCCGGCGGCGGCGGCGCGCACGCCCGCGAGGATCGTCTCGGTCGGAGCGTTTTTCGACAGGTAGCAGGAACCGCCCAGGCGGACGACGTCGGCGGCGTCGTGGGCGGCGTTCGCGCGCGCGAGCAAGAGCAGCTGCGTTTCCGGCGCGTGCTCCTGCATCAGGCGGATCCCGTGGAGCTGCCGCAGACCGGACGCCGACGGCGTGTCGGGGTCCACGATCGCCACATCCGGCCGGTGCAGCTCGACGAGGCGCACGCCCGCTTCTGCGGTCCCCGCCTCGCCGGCGACGGCGATGTCGTCGTCCTCCAGCAGCTGACGCAGGCCGGTGCGGAACAGCGGGTGAGCGTCGACGAGCACGGCGATGAGCTGCGGCATGCGATCTCCGATCGTCCCCGGTGGCTTACGCTGGCTCGGCGATCACGTGTCCGGCGGCGAGCCGAAGTGCGGTGGCCCGGTCGTGCGCGCCGAGGCGCCGCATCGTGCCGGAGACGTGGCGCCGCACCGTGACGGCGGAGATGCCGAGCTGCTCGGCGATCTCGCCGGTCGTCAGCTGCTGGCGCAGCAGCTCGAGCACCTGCGACTCGCGCCGCGAGAGGCGGATCCACGCGCCGGCGACGGTGCGGACACGTCGCTCGCTCGCGCGCACCCGCAGCTCTTCGATCACGCGTCTCGCCGCCCCCCGCGGGAGCGGCGCCTCGCCGTCGAGCGTGGCGCGCACGGCGCGGCCCAGCGCCTCCGGGCCGGTCTCGCGGTAGAGGCATCCGGCGGCCCCGGCGCGCAGCGACTCGACGAGCAGGGCTTCGTCGCTCGTCTCGAGCAGGGCGATGACGCGTGTCGTCGGCGCCGAGGCGCTGATCTGACGGACAGCGGCGATCGCCCCCGGGAGCCGGGCGTCCAGCAGGCAGATGTCCGGGCGCCAAGCCTGCGCCGCGCGCACTGCACCGGTCGCCTCGACCACCTCGGCGACGACCGCGACGCCCTCGCGCTCGAACGCGCGGCGCATCGCGAGGCGCGCGACCGGCCGCACGTCCGCGAGCACGGCGCATGGGCGTGCGTCTGCCGGCGCGGCGTCGCCGCGCGCGTGCTGCTGCTTCTGTTCATTTCCCCCGCTCGGCGCACGTCTTGTGCGCCCAGGGCCTCGCGAACCGGTCAACGTCCCTCCCACGTTGTGGTCACGCCCTTCAAGCCCACCGTCGCCCCGATATTCGGATTGACGGTAGGCCCGACTCTAGCATCCGTAGTTTCAGACCGCGCCACTACGCGGCAACCCATAATTCGGTTGCTCCGCCGCGTTCAATTCGTTGAACGTGAGGATGAGCAAGGCGACCCATTGGGATCGGTGGTGCGGCTCGCCAGACTGCTCGCGCCAGGTCATTACGACGACAGTTGCTCGGGGGAGCGATGGGGACCACCAGGATGGGGGCGTCTCGGCTGCGGGGGTGGCTGCACGGTGCCGGGGCCGCGGAGGACGCGGCGTCGGGCGAGGCAGCCGAACGGCTCGAGCGCGAGGTCACGCTGCTGCGTGAGGAGAACGCGCGTCTCAAGGTGGCGCGCGAGCGTGCGGATCCGCCCGTGAACGAGCGGGTGCGGGCGATGCTCTCGGCGCCGCACGGGGAAGGAGGCCTCGACGCGGACGAGCCGTGGGAGGTCCTGACCGAGTGCATGCTGCTGCGCGACGGGCTCGTCGACGCCTGTCGCGAGCTGGAGCGGGGCGCGCGCGAGCTGCGCGGGCGGCTCGAGACGCTGCTGCCCAACGCCGAAGGCGAGCGTCCAGCTGCGCGCTCGAGCGACGATTTCGAGGGCGTTGCGTGAGCGCGCCCTCGATCCTGCTGACGACCGAGGCCACTTATCCATACGCCGTCGGTGGGGTCAGTTCGTGGTGTCATCTCGTGGTCGGCGGCCTTCCGGAGTTCGCGTGGCATGTCCTTCCCATCCACGCGGGCGGTCGCCGGCCACGAGAGCTGTTCGAGCTGCCGCCCCACGTCTCGCTCGCGGGTCGCATCGAGGTGTGGGGCGAGCAGCTGCCGCGGCGGCGCTGGGTGCGCGACCGCCTGCAGGGCGGGCGCCCATCGCTGCCGGCGGAGTTGGTGCGCACGCTGATCGGCTGGCGCCCCGACCACGAGGCGCTGCTCGACGCGCTCGTGTGGTGTCGCCGCCACCCCGGCGAGCTGCGCGCGACGTTCCGCTCGCTGCACGCCTGGCGGCCGTTCCTGGAAGCGCTGCGCGAGGTGCTCGAGGAGTCCCACCCCGAGATGGGCGCCACGCCGGAGCTCGACGCCGTCGACGCGGCGAGGCTGTACCAACAGCTCTACTGGATCGCGCGCACGGCCGCCGTCGCGACGCCGCACGTCGACCTGCTGCACACCACCGCCGCCGGTTGGGCGGCGGTCCCCGCGCTCGTGCACCGCTGCCTGCACGGCACGCCGCTGCTGCTGACCGAGCACGGCGTCTACGTGCGCGAGGCGTATCTTGCCGCCGCTCGCAGCCCTGCGGGCCCCGCCGAGAGGTTCGTCGCGACCCGGCTCGGGCGCGGCCTGAGCCTCGCGGCGTACGCGTCCGCCGACGTGGTCTCGCCGGTGACGAGCGCCAACGCGCACTGGGAGCGCAAGCTCGGCGTCCCGCCCGAGCGCATCCGCGTGATCCCCAACGGCATCGAACCGTCCGGGGACCTGACGCCGCCGCCGCGCAACGGCACGGTCGTGACCGTCGGGCGGATCGATCCGCTGAAGGACGTCCAGACGATGCTGCACGTCGCCGCCGCCGTGACGCGCCAGTTGCCTGGCGCGCGCTTCGAGTACTGGGGCCCGCCGACGAGAGGGCAGGAGCGCTACGCGGCCGCCTGCGAGGAGCTGCGCGTGCGGCTCGGGCTCGGCGACCGCTTCCGCTTCATGGGCACGACGAGAGAGCCGCTGAAGGTCATGCGCGAAGCCGACGTGGTGCTGATGACGAGCATCTCCGAGGGGCTGCCGATGGCCGTGCTGGAGGCGATGGCGCAGGGGCGGCCGGTCGTCTCGACGGGTGTCGGCGGCGTGCCGGAGGTGCTGCGCGGCTGCGGGGTCGTCGTGCCCTCCGGCGACGTCGCGCGGCTCGCGACCGGCGTCGCGACGCTGCTGCGCAACCCCGGCTTCGCCGAGCGGCTCGGGCGGCGGGGGTACAGGCGCGTGCGGGATCGCTACACGCAGCGCGCGTGCGTCGCCGGCTACCGCACGCTGCTGGCCGAGCTGACCGGCCACGAGCTCGCGGCCGCCGCATGAGACCGTCGCTGACCGGCGAGCAGGCCGGCGGGATCGTGCACGCGCGCCTCGGACGGCCGGCGCAGGACCTGCTGGAGGCCGTCGTCGTGCTCGAGGCGTGGGGCGGCGTCGCGAGCGAGTCGGCGCTCGCGCTCGACGCGGTCGTGCCGCCCGAGACGGCCAGACCGCCGCCCGCGCCGACCGCGCGCGAGGAGCGCGAGGACGAGGAGCGCGAGGGGATCGTCGCCGAGGGCATCGCGCTGCTCGTCGCGATCATCGCGGTCGCCGCGTGGGCCGGTCCGCTCAGCCGGCAGCTCGGCACCGG
>Ga0126311_10000081_pt1 | contig 47455 bp, 46 predicted proteins | sample Plot61_FD_92539 | JGI IMG/M metagenome (GOLD analysis project Ga0126311, IMG submission 92539) | Serpentine soil microbial communities from UC McLaughlin Reserve, CA, USA - Plot61 | ecosystem: Environmental > Terrestrial > Soil > Grasslands | place: USA: UC McLaughlin Reserve, Lake County... | reverse complement strand
CGGCTAGCCAAACCCCGTCCGGTGCAAGGCGAACAGGCTCCGCCGAGGCGGCCCGCCGAGGAGCCGGGTAAGCCGCAAAGACGGATGGTCATCCTCGACAGAATCCGGCTTACAGGCCTGCTACCGCGAAGCCCCGCAACCGCGGGGCTTCGTCATGGACCCGGCCTTTAGCAGGGGCTATTGTCGTCCGCGTGCGCGAAGGAAAGCCAATTCTCGTCACCGGCGGCCATCGCACGGGCACGACCTGGATCGGGCGGATGCTGGCTCGCGCGCCCGGTGTCTTCTATATCCACGAGCCGTTCAACCCGAGGACGCCGGTCGGCCTGAGCCCGGCCGGGTTCGACCGCTATTTCACCGTGGTCACGAGCGCGAACGAGGAGCGGTTCGCGCCCGGGCTCGAGCGGACTTTGAGCCTGCGCTACGACGTCGGGCGTCAGGTCCGCGCGCTCCGGGGGCCGCGCGACCTAGCGCGGACGGCACGAGACTTCGCGCGTGTCGAACGAGCGCGGCGCGCAGGCGCGCGACCCCTGATGAAGGACCCGATCGCCCTGCTCTCGGCGGAGTGGCTCGCGAAGCGCTTCGAGATGGACGTGGTCGTGCTGATCCGGCATCCCGCGGCATTCGCAGCGAGCCTCAAGCGGCTCGGCTGGAAGCACAGCTTCGCGACCTTCCTCGACGACGGCCGCATACCGGAGGTGCTGGCGCCGTACGAGGGCGAGATCCGGGAGCAGGCGCGCGAGCCGGGCGACATCCTCTCGCAGGCCGCGCTGCTCTGGCGGCTGCTCTACGACACCGCAGACGGCTATCGCGAGCGCCACCCAGACTGGGTTTTCCTGCGGCACGAAGATGCGTCGCTCGACCCGGTGGACACGTTCGCGCAACTCTACGAGCGGCTCGGGCTCGAGCTCACGCCCGAAGCGCGCGAGACGATCGCAAGGGCCAGCGCGCCCGACAATCCCGCTGAGCTGCCGACGCCGTACGCCGTCGAGCTGGCGAGCGCTGCGAGCCTCGGGCGCTGGCGTGAGCAGCTCGCCGACGAAGAGGTCCGGCGGCTACGTGAGCACACCGCAGACGTGTGGCCTCGTTTCTACTCCGACGACGACTGGTAGACGGTCGGCGATCGCCGCGCCGCCGTCACGCCCACTGCGGCGGTGGCGGTGAATCAGTCGGCGGGCGTGAATCGCCGCCATCAAGTGCGCCTGCAGTACTGCGACGTAGACAGCCCCTCGCGAGACTGCTCTTAGGCTCTGAGCACGACCTCGAGCGCGGTTCCGCGGCCGGGAGTCGAGACGAGGCGGAATCCCCCGCCGATCGACGCCGCGCGCGCCCGCATGTTCCTCAGCCCCTGCCCGGGCGCGATCCCGCCCTCGTCGAAGCCGGCTCCGTCGTCGATCACCGAAACGAAACGTTCACCGGCGCGCTCCTCGATGCGTACCTCGGCTCGTCCCGCGTGCGCGTGCTTGCGCGCGTTCGCGAGGCCTTCCTGCACGATGCGGAAGACCTCAATCTGCTCGTCCGGCGCGAGCCGGACTCCGTCCTGGATCTCGAGCTCGACCTCGAGCTGCCCGTCCGCCGTGAGGAAGTCGACGTATCGGCGCAGCGCCGAGTCGAACGGCGCGGAGCCGCCGGCGGAGGAGAGGGCGAGAACGGCGAAACGCGCTTCCTGCTGCGCGGCCGCCGCCGCTTCCTTGAGCTGCGCGAGCGTTTTCGCCGGGTCGGCGCCGCTCTCCAGCATCGACGCATGCGTCGAGACGGCGAACAGGTACTGGGCGAGCCCGTCGTGGATCTCGCGGGCGACACGCGCCCGCTCCTCCGCAACCGCGCGGCCGAACTCCGCGTGCCGGATCGCGCGCCAGACGCCGACGAGGAGAACGCCGTACGAGAGCAGCCGCAGGAAGTCGCCTTGCGAGATCGAGCCGGTCGCCAGGAGCGGCGTGAACAGGTAGTGGAGCTCGGCAAAGAGCGCCAGCGTCGCCCCCAGGCACAGCCAGCGGTCGAGGTCGTTGCCGCGCGCGCGGAAGCGCAAGCCGAAACCGACCATCGCGACCAGGGAGAGCAGGGCGCGTGCAGCCAGAGAGATCATCAGCAGCAGCGGCTGGTCGTCGCCGCGGTCGCTCGAGAGCGACGGGAGCGACGGCCCCGCCTTCGCCGCGATGCCCCAGCAGAGCGCGAGCACGATCGCGACCCCCAGCAGCATCTTCGCGAGTGCCCGCCCGCGGTGGCTCGTCCGGCGCCTCGAGAACGGCGCCGCCGCGATCAAAGCCCAGCCGCAGAGACGCCCGGCGATCCCGGCCCAGGCTTCGGTCGGATGGAGCGGATGGCCGCCGAGCACTGGCCCGATCGAAAAGGTGAGCGTGGAGACCGCTGCCGCCGTAAAGCCGCCACAGAGCAGCAGGTCGAGCCGCCGGCCGTCGACGGAGAAGCGGATGCCGGCGAGCAGTGCGACGATCCCCGCCGCCAGCATCACGACGGTGTCCGTCACCAGCCGCGCCTGCGGGAGCTGGTACGTGTTGCGCAGGGTCGGGTACGCGACGAAGAGCGCAAGGGCAGCGCCCAGCAGGCCGATCAAGAGCACCGTGCTCCAGAGCCAGGCCCGGTAGTCGTCGCGCTCGTCGTGCCGCATAAAGCCCTTGTCGGCAGACCGGACGCTGCCGATAAGGGTCGCAATGCGGGTTCTGATCGTCGACGACCACCCGATCACGCGTGCCGCCCTGGCCTCGCTGTTGCAGGCGCACGGCTTCTCCGTTGCGGGCGAAGCCGCGGACGGCGAGGAGGCGATCGAGCTCGCGCGGCGGGTCTTGCCCGACCTCGTGCTGCTCGACCTCTCGATGCCGGGGCTCGGTGGCTTGCAGGCGTTGCCGCGGCTGCGCGAGGCGGCGCCCGAGACGGAAGTCGTCGTCCTCACCGCCTCGGGCACCGAGGAGAACCTGCTCGGCGCGATCCGCGGGGGCGCGGCCGGCTATCTGCTGAAGAGCGAGCCGCCCGAGCGGATTGCGGAGTTCCTCCAGGCGGTTGCAGAGGGCGAGGCCGCACTCTCGGGGCAGGTCGCCCGGCGCCTGCTCGACCAGGTGCGCGAAGGTGGCGTCGGCCGCGGAGTGCCGGACGAGATCGCGCGCTCGCTCAGCGCCCGCGAGCTCGAGGTGCTGCTGCTGCTCGACGAGCATCTGGCGACCGACGAGATCGCAGCAAGGCTCTACATCTCGGAGCACACGGTCCGCTCGCACGTGAAGAACCTGCTGCGGAAGCTGAACGTCTCCTCGCGCCGCGAGGCCCTCGACGCGCTCGCTTCGGCCCGCGCGGCCTAGCGCGGTTCCCACCGCGGGGGATGCTGTTCACCCACTTCCGAACTCGCCGCAAGCCGATGATCAGGGAGACACCGACCCTGTGAGGTGTCGGAGCGCGTGGCTCTGTGCTTCTTCGGCTTGACGGCTGGCCCTTGATCGGGCCGGCCGTTCTCATTCCTGGAACCCTGCGAGCGCCGCCCGAACGAGCGACGGCAGCGTACGTGGGTCGTAGCCGCCTTCCAGCACGGCCGCGACGCGTGGCGCGAGTGCGGCCGAGCGGCGAGCGAGCTCGCGGAAGCCGTCGACCGTGACCCGCATCCCGGCGAGGGGGTCGTCGACGTGGGCGTCGAACCCGGCCGAAACCAGCACCAGCTCGGCCTCGAACGCGCGGATTGCGGGCTCCACCAGCTCGCCGAACGCCCGGAGGTACTCGTCGTCGCCGGCGCCGGCGGGCAGCGGCACGTTCACCGTCGTCTCGTTCCCGTCGTCCGGGCCGCCGGTGCCCGGATAGAACGGCCACTGGTGCAGCGACGCGAACAGCACCGAGCGGTCGTCCCAGAAGATGTCCTGCGTGCCGTTGCCATGGTGGACGTCCCAGTCGACGATGGCGACGCGATCGAGCCCGAGCTCGGCCTGCGCGAAGCGTGCGGCCACGGCGATGTTGTTCACCAGGCAGAAGCCCATCGCGCGATCCGGCGGTGCGTGATGCCCCGGCGGGCGGACTAGGGCGAAGCCCCCGCGCTCGACGGCGGCGAGCGCGCAGCCGGCGGCGAGCAGCGCCGCCTCGTAGCTCGTCTCGGAGGCGACCGTGTCGGGGTCGAGCAGCGTCGGCACCTCGATCGCGGCCAGCCGGTCGAGGTAGTCGGCGTCGTGGCAGCGCTCTACGCGCTCACGTGAGGCGGGCGCGGCCTCGATCACCTCGAGGTTCTCGAGCAGGACACGCAGCCGCTCGCGGACCTCGACGTGTGGCTCCGTGGGGTGGAGCTCCGCGAGCGAGGGGTGACTTACGAGGTCCGTCGGATCGCGTCCGCTAGTACGTCGAGGTCGCGCCCTCGCTCTTGCGCGCGCCCGACGAGGTAGCAGAGCAGCGGCGCGTTCGTGCGCTCGCCCGACTCGTGCGCGGCGATGCGCGCGAGGTCGAGCAGCGTGATCGCATCCTCAGCGGAGAGCTCAAGCTCGCGGGCCGGCACGCCTGCGGCCACGGCGAGCTCGTCGCGCATCTGGCTGAGCCACGCGTCCATCACCCGAACTTTGCCAGCCGGTCGGCAAGGCCGTTGAGGCCCCAGACGCGAGAGAGCGAAGACGCCTCCGCCCACGTGGGGGCCTGATCTTCGAGGGGAGGGAGCGGGGCGGAGGCGTCCACCGTCGCAATTCGCCGGTAGAGCCGGAGATCCTCCGCCTCCGCGCCGAAGCGGCCGGCCTCCAGCGCGGCGTCGAGCGAACCGTACTGGCGCAGCACGTCGGCGGCTTTCTTCGGCCCGACGCCCGCGGCCCCGGGCAGCTTGTCCGAGGGATCGCCCCGTAGTGCGATGAAGTCCGGCACCTGGCGCGGCTCGACGCCGTAGCGCTCGACGACGTCCGGCGGCCCGATGCGCGCGAGCTCGGAGACGCCGCGCACCGGTTGCAGGATCGTCGTGCGCTCGCTCGCTAGCTGGAAGAGGTCGCGGTCGGAGGTCGCGACGAGGGCGGTGCCGCCGCGCTGCTCCTCGAAGGCGACCGCGGCGCCGAGGAAGTCGTCGGCTTCGTAGCCACCCTCCTTGGCGTTCGCGAAGCCGAGGGCCGTGACGAGCTGCGGCATCAGCTTGAGCTGCTCGAGCAGCGAGTCCTCGAACACACGGCCGCTCTGGTACGGCTCGAACGCCTCGTGACGGTAGGTCGGGATCTCGTATGTGTCCCAGCCCACGAGTACCGCCCGCGGCTGCTCCGCCTCCCACAGCCGCAACAACATGTTGGCGAAGCCGAGCACCCCGTTCAGCCGGATCGAGCTCGGCATCGCGTGGTATGCGCGGTGCGCGAGCGAGTCGCCGTCGACCACGAGCAACGGCCTCACAACGTCGCCTTCAGCTCGTCGATCGCTGCCATCAGCCGCTCGGTGGCGGTGTCCGCGGCCGACTTCGTGTCCAGGCCGTTGAGGTCGGAGAGGTCTAGCGGCGGCCCGTACGCGACGCGCAACGGGCCGAGGCGGCTGAGCCGGTCGGTGCCGCCGATCGCGGCCGGGACGAGCGGCGCCTCCGCCGTCAGGGCGATCCGGGCGGCGCCCGTGTGCGGTCGGGCGGCCCGTCGCTTGCGCAGGCCCTTCTGCTGGCGCGTGCCTTCGGGGAACATCACCACGATCTCACCCTCGCGCACGAGCTCGATCGCCGTGCGCATCGCCTCGACGTCGCCCTCGCCGCGGCGCACCTTGAAGGCACCCCCGGCGCGCAGGATCGGGGTCAACAGCGGGTTGAAGAGCTCGGCCTTGGCCATGAAGCGGAGCTGCCGCGAAGGCAGGAACGGGATCGCCAACGGCCAAGGATCGAAGTTCGACGTGTGATTCGCCGCGAGCACGAACCCGCCCTCGGGCAGGTGCTCGAGCCCTCGCGCGCGAAGTCTGTAGAGACCCTTCACGACGGGCCAGCTGATTGCTCCCGCGAGCAGGTAGAGAGGAGAGACCATGGGCACGCAATCGTCACATTTCCGTAGCTCTCATGCGCGTTTGCGCCCACTAGGGTGGCTGACAGGGCGTTCGCTAAGGTGGACCGCATGAAGACCCTCGTCATTGCGGAGAAGCCTTCGGTCGCCCGGGATCTGACCGATGCGTTGCCCGGAACCTTCGAAAACCACGAGAGCTACTACGAGTCGGACGACACGGTGATCACCTTCGCCGTCGGTCATCTCGTCGAGCTCACCGATCCGGAGGACTACGACGAGAAGTTCAAGAAGTGGCGCATGGCCGACCTGCCGATCGTGCCCGAGGAGTTCCGCCTGCGCCCGCGGGACAAGAAGGCCGAGAAGCAACTGAAGGTAATCCACAAGCTGCTCAAGCGCGACGACGTCGAGCGGGTCGTGAACGCCTGCGACGCCGGCCGGGAGGGCGAGCTCATCTTCGCGTACATCTACGAGACGTCTGGCGTCGACAAGCCCGTCGAGCGCCTCTGGATCAGCTCGTTGACGAAGACGGCGATCAAGGAGGGGTTCGAGCAGCTCCGCCCCGGTGAGCAGCTGCGGCAGCTCGAGGCCGCCGCGCGCTCGCGCTCCGAGGCCGACTGGCTCGTGGGCATGAACGCGACCCGCGCGGCGACGATTCGCGGCCGCGCGTGGGTCGGCGGCGTCGTCTCGCTCGGCCGGGTACAGACCCCGACCCTCGCCCTGCTGGTGAAGCGCGAGCGCGAGATCCAGGCGTTCGTCCCCGAGCCGTACTGGCTCGTCCACGCCCAGTTCGACCCACGCTACGAGGGTCTCTGGTTCGAGGGTGACGAGACGCGTCTGAAGGACGCGGAGCGGGCTGACGCGATCGCGGACAAGGTCTCCGGTGCCGAGGGCCTCGTCGAGTCGGTCGAGCGCAAGGAGCAGTCGGAGCGCGCCCCGCTCCTCTACGACCTGACCTCGCTCCAGCGTGACGCGAACCGTCGTTTCGGCTTCTCTGCGCGCCGCACGCTGCAGGCGGCGCAGTCGCTGTACGAGGACAAGAAGGCCATCACCTACCCGCGTACGAGCTCGCGCTGGCTCTCGGGCGACCTCGTCCCGCAGCTGAAGCCGACCGCCGCCACGCTCGTGCCGATCGGCGAGTACGCCGCAGCCGCTCGCTTCGTCCTCGGGCTCCAGCAGCTGCCGCTCGCGCGCGTCGTCAACGACTCGAAGGTCAGCGACCACCACGCGATCATCCCGACCGACGTGGACCACGACGTGTCCCGCTTTTCGCCCGACGAGCGTCGCGTGTTCGACCTCGTCGCACGGCGGTTTCTGGCGGTCTTCCACCCGCCGGCGCGGTACGCCCGCACGACCGTCGTGACGCTCGTCGAGGAGCAGCGCTTCCGCAGCCGCGGCAAGATCACGCTCGAGGCGGGGTGGCGCGGCGTCTACGGCCTTCTCTCGGAGGAGGAGCAGCAGGCTGCGCGCCAGGACGAGGAGGGCGAGAACGAGAGCGCGGAGCTGCCACCGCTCGAGCAGGGGCAGTCGGTCAAGTGCGCCAAGGCGGAGGTGGAGGCCAAGGAGACCAAGCCGCCGCCGCGCTACACCGAGGCGACGCTGCTCTCTGCGATGGAGACCGCCGGCAAGCTGATCGACGACGAGGAGCTGCGCGAGGCGATGAAGGAGGGCGGCCTCGGCACCCCGGCGACCCGGGCGGAGACGATCGAGACGCTCATCCGCCGCGAGTACATCGAGCGCGCGGGCAAGGACCTGACGCCGACGCCGAAGGGCCTCCAGGTGATCACGATGCTCGAGGAGCACCCACTGACCTCGCCGGAGCTGACGGGGAGCTGGGAGAAGCGGCTGACCGACATCGAGCACGGCGACGACGACCGTTCGAAGTTCATCGACGACATTGCAGACTTCACGCGCGCGACGGTCGACAAGATCGCAGAGCTCGACAAGGAGAAGCTGCGTCCGGAGCGCGTCGAGCTCGGCCTGTGTCCCCGTTGCGGCGCCGAGACGGGCGAGATCATCAAGGAGAACTCGAAGGCCTACGGCTGTACGAGCTGGAAGAGCCGCGAGGAGACGGGCTGCGGCTTCGTGATCTGGAAGCGCATCGCGGGACGCACCCTGACCCCGGAGCTCGCGCGCCAGCTGCTCGAGGAGGGCAAGACGAAAGAGGTGGTCTCCGGCTTTCGCTCACGTGCCGGCAAACCTTTTCGCGCGCGCCTCGTCTTGAACGGGGAAGGCAAGGTGGAGTTCGACTTCCCAGCGAGGAAGGAAACCAAAGAGGCCGCTGTCGCGGAATAGCAGAGCACACCACCGCGTTGACAGCACGGCCTGGGAGGCGCCGGAGTCCCCCTGGCTAGCCGAGGACAATCCCCCTACAGTTCGAAAGTCGGGGCAGGTACGCCGTCTAACACTCGTGAGGATCATTTGACCCAGAGCCAACTTCAGGAACTGCTGGAGACAGAGCCCGCGCGCACGCTGCTCGAAGCGGCTGAGGAGCGCGGTTTCATCCTGCCCACGGAGCTGGAGGCCTTCGCGCTCGAGCACGACCTCGCCGACGACGAGGTCGAGCAGCTGACGCGCGAGCTCGAGGCGATCGGCCTCGAGGTCGGCGAGCCGGCGGTGGAGCCCGACGAGAGCTCGAAGAAGGCCGCCTCACCGGCAGCCGCCGAGGCGGAGCCGGAGCGGCAGCCGCAGGCTGCCGCGCCCCTCGTCGGCGCAGCCGACAGCCTGCAGCTCTTCCTCGCCGACATCGGTCGGCACAAGCTGCTGACCGCGGCGGAAGAGGTCATGCTCGCGAAGGGGATCGAACGCGGTGACCTGATCGCGAAGCGCCGGATGATCGAGTCGAACCTGCGGCTCGTCGTCTCGATCGCCAAGGGCTACCGCGGCCTGGGCGTTCCGTTCCTGGACCTGATCCAGGAAGGGACGCTCGGCCTCAACCGTGCCGTCGAGAAGTTCGACTGGCGGCGCGGCTACAAGTTCTCGACGTACGCGACCTGGTGGATCCGACAGTCGGTGCAGCGCGCGGTCGCCAACCACGCGCGCACGATCCGCGTACCCGTCCACGTCGTCGAGCGGCAACAGAAGCTCGGTCGCGCGGCGCGCCGGCTCGAGGTCGAGCTCGGGCGCGAGGCGACCAAGGAGGAGCTCGCCGAGGCGACCGGGCTCCCGATCCAGCACGTCGACGAGGCGCTCGGCGCAGCTCAGGCCTCCGTCTCGCTGAACCAGACGGTCGGCGCGGACGACGAGGGCGAGCTCGGCGATCTCTTCGCCGACCGCGAGGCGCCCGATCCGTTCGAGGAGGCAGAGGAGTCGCTCCGCCGCCAGGGCGTGCGGCGCGCACTCGACGCGCTTCCCGAGCGAGAACGGCGGATCCTGGAGCTGCGCTTCGGCTTCGAGGGCGAGCCGTGGACGCTCGAGGCGATCGGCCACGAGCTCGACCTGACACGCGAGCGCGTGCGGCAGCTCGAGGGACAGGCGCTGGCCCGGCTGGCCGCCTTGCGCGAGCTGCAGACCGTCGCCGCCTGACGGCAGCTTCGGCTTCGCGTCGCTCACCCAGCTAACATCGGGCCCCTGCTCGGCGTCGGTACACGTGGGCAGGAACGTCCGTCGACCGGGAGGAGATGGTCCTGGTGAAGCGCTGGTTCGTCGGTTTCTCGTTGGTGCTCGCCGTAGCGCTCGTTGCGGCGGGGTGTGGCAGCTCGAAGAAGTCCACCTCGACGCAGCAAGGCAGCGGTGGCGGTGGGAAGGGAGGGACGCTCACGACCGTCGCTAGCGCAGCGCCCTCGGGCTCGCCCGACCCGCAGGTCAACTACACGCTTCAGGAATGGCAGTTGCTCATCCTGAGCCACGATGGGCTCGTCGCCTTCAAGCGCTCGGGCGGCAAAGCCGGCACGAAGCTCGTGCCCGACCTCGCCGAGTCGATCCCGAAGCCGACGAACGGAGGCAAGACCTGGACGTTCAAGCTTCGCCCGGGGATCAAGTTCTCGAACGGCAAGACGCTCAGCGGCGCCGACGTCAAGGCGACGTTCGAGCGGTTGTTCAAGATCGGGAACAGCCCGAATGCCGGCACCTGGTACAACGTCATCCAGGGCGCGGACGCATGCATCAAGACACCTGCGAGCTGTGACCTGTCGCAGGGGGTCGCCGTCAAGGGCAACCAGGTGACGTTCAAGCTGACGACGGCGGATCCCGAGTGGCTCGACAAGCTCGCGGTTCCGTTCGCGTTCATCCTGCCGGCGGACACGCCTACGACGAACGTGAACATCCCGCCCCCGGGAACCGGGCCGTACAAGTGGGAGCAGTACTCGCCGAGCAAGCAGCTGAAGCTCGTCCGGAACACCTTCTTCAAGGAGTGGTCGAAGGACGCGCAGCCGCAGGGGAACCCTGACGTGATCTTGCAGAAGTTCGGCCTCACCCCCGAGGCGCAGGTCACGGCGGTCGAGAACAATACGGCCGACTGGATGTTCGATCCGCCCCCAGCGGACCGGCTCGGTGAGCTGAGCTCGAAATATGCCGACCGGGTGCACGTCAATCCGTTGACCGCGGTCTGGTATTTCGCGTTCAACACCCGCGAAAAGCCGTTCGACAACCTCAAGGCGCGCCAGGCGGTCAACTACGCGACCGATCGCAACGCGCTGGTGAAGATCTACGGCGGGCCGAAGCTCGCGGTCGCGACGTGCCAGATCCTCCCGCCGAACTTCCCCGGCTACGAGCCGTACTGCCCGTACACAAAGAACCCCGGCAGCGGCAAGTGGACAGCCCCGGATCTGAAGAAGGCGCAGCAGCTTGTCGCCCAATCCGGCACGAAGGGCGCGGCCGTGAAGGTGAACACCGACACGACGACCGTGAACAAGGCGCTGGGCCTGTACTTCGTCGGCCTCCTGAACAAACTCGGCTACAAGGCGTCGCTACAGGCGCTCTCGCCGGACATCCAGTACCCGTACGCGCAGAACTCGCGGAACCACCCGCAGTTCGCGTACTCCAGCTGGTACCAGGACTACCCGGCCGCCTCGGACTTCCTCGTCATCCTGCTCGGCTGCGGCTCGTTCCACCCGAACAGCAACTCGAGCCCGAACATCGCCGAGTTCTGCGACAAGGGGATCCAGGCGAAGATGGACCAGGCAGGGAAGCAGGGGATCACCGACCCGGACGGCGCGAACAAGCTCTGGGCCCAGGTGGACAAGGAAGTAACCGACCAAGCCCCTTGGGTTGCGATGTTCAACCCGAAGTACGTCGACGTGCTCTCCGAACGGGTGAAGGGCTACCAGTTCAGCCCGCAGTGGTACTTCCTGCTCGGTCAGGCGTCGGTGAAGTAGGCAGCGCGGCCGCCCGCAGTGGCTGAGTTCGCCTACGACCCGAAGCCCGAACTCAACCTCGCGCCCGGCGAAGGCGAAACGGAGTTCCTTGGCAGGAGCCCGTGGCGCATCGCCGGGCGGAGGCTCGCGAGGAATCGGTTGGCGATGGCCGCTCTCGGCCTGTTCCTCCTGATCGTCGTGCTCAGCTTCCTCGCCCCCGTCTACGCGGACCGGATCGCGCACACCGACCCGTTCGACTCCCACATCTCGGCGACGACGGTGGTCGACGGCGAGCGTGTCGACGTGATCCAGCAGGGCGGCGGTGCGCTCGGTCTCGGCGAGGTGCCGCTGGGGCCGACGTGGCGATCGAACTACTTCCTCGGCGCCGACAATCAGGGGCGAGACGTGATGGCGCGCGTGCTGTACGGCGGTCGCGCGTCGCTCGCCGTCGGCATCGGATCCGCGCTGATCTGCTCCGTCGCAGCCCTGATCTTCGCCCTGCTGGCCGGCTTCTTCCGTGGCTGGATCGACTCGTTCCTCTCGCGGCTGATGGACCTGATCTGGGCATTCCCCGTCTACCTGCTCGCGATCTCCCTTTCCACGGTGCTGCTGACGACGCCCGGCGGCGTGACGATCGGACCGGTGACGATCGACCCGGCGAGCCTCTGGGTGCCGACGCTGATCATCGCGTTGATCTACATCCCATACGTCTTCCGTCCGATCCGCGGCCAGGTGTTGTCGGTGCGCGAGAAGGAGTACGTGGAGGCGGCGACGTCGCTGGGCGCGTCGAACGTGCGGCTGATCTTCAGCGACATCCTCCCGAACGTCGTCGCGACCGCGATCGTCCTGCTGCCGCTGATGATCGCCACGACGGTGCTGACCGAATCGGCCCTCTCGTTCCTCTCGATCGGCGTTCAGGCCCCGAAAGCGAGCTGGGGGACGGTCATCCAGGACGGCCAGGACCTGCTCTACACCCGGCCGTGGGTGGCGATCGCACCGGGGATCATGATCGTGCTGACCGTCCTCTCTCTGAACGTCCTGGGCGACGGCATCCGCGACGCGCTCGACCCGCGCGCGAAGGTGCGACTGAAGGAGTAGGGCGATGTTCGCGTTCATCGTGCGCAGGCTGATCGGGCTCGCGGTCGTGCTCTTCGCGATCACGATCCTGGTCTTCTTGATCTTCTTCGGGACGCCGGGGATCGACCCCAGCGCGCGTCTCGCGGGGCGGAACCCCTCGCCGACGACGGTCGCGGCCGTGAAGCACGAGTTCGGCCTCGACCGGCCGCTCCCGGTGCGCTACGCGCTGATGATGAAGCGGCTGTTCATCTCCCGCGACCTCGTCTCGTACGGGAACCAGGCGCTCGAGGTGGTGCCGGCGATCATGGCTGCCGCGCCCGTGACGTTCTCGCTCGTGCTCGGGGCGGCAGTGCTCTGGGTCGTCTTCAGCATCCTGATGGGCGTCCTCGCAGTCACCTTCAAAGGAACGGTCGTCGATCCGTTATTAATGATCCTGGCGCTGATCGGCATCTCGATGCCGGTCTTCTGGCTGGGCGAAATGGTGAACCTGGTCACCCAGGACCGCTTGCACGACACCTTCCTCTTCAGCTGGGTACCGCCGCTCGGTTACACGCCGCTGACCGAAGACCCCTGGCAGTGGTTCCTCCACCTGATCTTCCCGTGGATCACGCTGTCGATCCTCTACATCGGCTTCTACGCCCGCGTGCTCCGCGCGAGCCTGTTGGAGATCGAGCACGACGACTTCGTGCGCACCGCGCGCGCCAAGGGCGCTTCGCCGCGGCGCGTGATGAGCAAGCACATGCTGCGGAACTCACTACTCACGTTCGTCTCGCTCTTCGGGCTCGACTTCGGCGTTCTTGTCGGCGGCGGCGCGCTTTTGACCGAGGTCGTCTTCGGCCTGCCCGGCGTCGGCCGGCTGACCTACAACGCCCTCACCGCCCTCGACCTGCCGGTCATCATGGCGACGGTCATCTACGGCGCGTTCTTCATCACGATCATGAGCGCGCTGATCGACATCCTCTACGCACGCCTGGACCCGCGGATCCGGCCCTCGTGACCGAGGTGCGCGCCTGTGCGGCCGAGGTGGCGGCTGTGCGCGCCGAGCCGGACGACGGCTCCGAGCAGGTGACCCAGGCGCTGTACGGGGAGCCGCTGGCGGTCGAGGCGGTCGTCGGGCAGTGGGCGAGCATCAGGACCGCGTACGCCTATCCGGGTTGGATTCGTGCCGCCGCGCTCGGCGGCGAGGCCGACTGGGAATGGCCGGGCCTGCCGCGGGTCGGCGACCCCCTCGAGGAGGCACGCGCCTACCTCGGCACGCCCTACGAGTGGGGTGGCTTGACCGAGCGCGGCATCGACTGCTCGGGGCTCGTGCACATCTCGTACCGTCGGCTCGGGCGGATCGTCCCGCGCGACGCCGACCAGCAGGAGGAGGCGGGTGAGGACGTGCCCGAGGGGCAGCTCGCTCCCGGCGACCTCGTGACCTACGGCGAGGATGGCGCGACGCACATCGCGTTCTGGCTCGGCGGCGGGCGCATCCTCCACTCGACGGAGCGCGACGGGGCGAACGGCGTCGTCGAAGAGCCAGAGCCGGCGGACCTGGCCACGCGCCGGCGCAAGCTCGTTCGTCTCTGAGCGCTAGCTCTTCGAGATCAGCCAGAAGCGCATGATGAACGTCGGATCGAGGGTCTGGTCGATCCCGTGCACGTTCTTCTGCGCAACCGCGATCATCGAGCCTTGCCAGTACGGGATGACCGGCGTGTCCTTCGCGGCGAGCGTCTGCGCCTGCTCGATCACGCCGTTGCGGGCGGAGCCCGACTCCGTCGCCTGCTCGCGCGTGAGCAGCGAGTCCATCGTCGCGCTCTTGTAGTTGTTCGACGTGAAGTTGCTCTTCGAGCTGTAGAACGGCAGCAGGTAGTCCTCGGCGTCGACGTAGTTCGGGAACCAACCGAGCTGGAAGGCGCCGTAGACCTTGCCGAGCGCGTTGCTGTACGTCGCCCACTCCGCCGATTTGAGCGCCACCTTGAACAGGCCGCTGCCCTCGAGCGCGCGCTGAATCTCCGCGAACTCGTCCGCCGAGGAGTCGCCGTAGTGCGTCGGCGTGTACCAGAGCGTGAGCTTGACGGGTGTCGAGACGCCAGCCGCGGCAAGCGCGGATCTCGCCTTGCTCGTGCTGGGGCTGTCGCCGTACTCGGTCTTGAACGCGTCCGCATGACCCGGCAGCCCCGCCGGCACCATCGAGTAGAGCGGCTTGACCGTGCCGCTGTAGACGCGGTCGACGATCTCCTTTCGCGGCATCAGGTACGCGATAGCCTTGCGCACGGCGAGCTGATCGGTCGGCGGCCGCCCGACGTTCAGCACGAGGTAGCGGATCTCCGAGCCCGCGCCTTCGTGCACCGTCAGCCCGCTCTCCTTCTTCAGCGACAACAGCTCGGTCGGCGTGAAGGCGCGGAAGGCCATGTCGAGGCTGCCGTTCTCGAGCGCGAGCTTCATCGCCGACGACTTCGTGTAGTAGCGGATGATCACGTTGTCGGTCTTCGGCGCCTCGCCCCAGTAGTCGTCGAACTTCTTGAAGACCGCCTGCTGGCCCGGCTCGAACTTCGTCAGCTGGTACGGCCCCGTGCCGTACTGTGGCTCGGCGTTCGGCAGGATCTTCTTCGCGGGATACGCGTCCTTCGGGACGATCTGCGCCGCACCCGCCGTCAGGATCTGCGGCCACGTCGCCTGCGGCGCCTTCAGATGGAAGACGACCTTGGCCGGGCCCTGGGCCCGCACGTCCTCGAGGTTGCTCAGCAGCGTGTAGATCCCGGACGGATCCTTGATCGCGGTCACGCGGTTGAACGACCAGACCACGTCTGCCGAGGTCATCGTTGCGCCGTTGTGGAACTTGACGTTCTTCCGCAGCTCGCAGACATAGGTGGTGAGGCCGCTCTGGAAGTCGCACTTCGTGGCAAGCACCGGGTGCGGTTTCAGGTCCCCCGGCCCGGCCTCCAATAGGTGCTGGAAGATCTGGTAGTCGACCGTGGCCGAGCCGAAGTCGTAGTTGCCAGCGGGGTCGACGTTAACGACGCTGTCCGTCGTCCCGTCGACGAGCGTCTCGCCTCCGCCGCCGCCCGAGCTGCCCTTCGACGAGCTGCTTCCTCCTCCACCGCAGCCCGCCGCGACCGCGGCTGCGAACACGGCCACCGCGACGAGCACGCCGAAGCGCGGCCAGAGCTTCCGGATCACGGTTCCCTCCTGCTTCGACGACGGCCCGAGGCCATACCACCCGGCACGCCGGACGATGGTACCGAGACGCTCTACGACGCTGGGACGGCTGCCTCGGCGGAGCGCCGGCGCTCCGCTTCGACGAGCGCCTCCTCGTCGTAGAGGTGGCACTCGACGCTGACGCCGTCGGCGGGCAGCAGCCGCGGGTCGATCGGCTCCCACCACTCGATCTCGACGTGCTGCTCGTCCGCGTGCAGGCGCCGGACGCCCTTCCAGAACGGCTCGTCCGGATCCTCGTCTCGCATCAGCTCGAGGATCGCGAGCAGCTCCTCGCCCTGGCGCCGGTCGCGCGTCTTCAGCGACACCGTCAATGCGTCCTTCGCGAGCGCGTCGAGATCGCCGAAGACCGCGCGCTCGCGCTCGTACTGCTCTGCGCCCATGAACGCCCAGCGCCGCTCGAGCAGCTCGGCCAGGTCACGCGCTTCCCAGCCGCAGACCTCGAACGCCTTCGGGCAGCGTGGGTGGAAGTTGCAGCCAAGCGGCGGGCGCGACGCATCCGGAACCTCGCCGCGCGGCAGATCGCGCGGGATCACACGGAGCGGGTCCGGCTCCGGGATGGCCCGCAGCAGCGCCTGCGTGTAGGGGTGCTTCGGATTCTCGTAGATCGCCTCGGAAGGGCCGATCTCGACAATCCGACCGAGATACATGATCGCGATCCGGTCGCAGAAGAACTTCGCCGTCGCCAGGTCGTGCGTGATGTAGAGGTAGGTGAGCTCGAAGTCGCGCTTCAGGGCGAGCATCAGGTCGAGGATCTTCGCGCGGACGCTCATGTCGAGCATCGACACCGGCTCGTCCGCGACGAGCAGCACGGGATTGAGGATGATCGCGCGCGCGATCACGGCCCGCTGCTTCTGGCCGCCGGAGAGGTCGCCCGGATATTTGTCGAAGAACTGCTCCGCCGGCGCGAGGCCCACATGCTCGAGCGCCTCGGCGACGCGCGCGCGCACCTGCTCGCGCGAGTTGACCACGCCGTGGATCGTCAGCGGGTGCCCGACCGACTGTCCGATCGTCATCGCCGGGTTCAGCGATGCGTGCGGGTCCTGAAAGACGATCTGCATTCGCCGCCGGTGCTCGCGCAGGTCCCGCTCGCTCAGCTTGGTCACGTCGCGGCCTTCGAAGATGACGCTGCCGCTCGTCGCCTTCACCAGCCCGAGCAGGGTCCGCCCGAGGGTCGTTTTGCCGCTGCCCGATTCGCCGACGAGGCCGAGCACCTCGCCCTGGCGGAGATCGAACGTCACGTCGTCGACCGCCCGGACCGAGCCCGCTTCTCGTCCGATCAGCCGGCTGCCGAAGCTGCCGCGGATCGAGTAGTAGGTCTTCAGGTCACGCACGGAGACGAGCGGTGCGCCGTTCTGCTCAGCCTTCATCTGCTACCGCCAGTCGCTCGCGCTCGAGTGGGCGGGTCGTGCCGGGCGGGATCTCCTGCTCTGGACCGTGCAGCCAGCACTCGGTGCGGCGGCCGCCCTCGAGGCGCACGGGGATCGGGAACTTCCGCGGACAGACCTCCATCGCGTCAGGGCAGCGCGGGTGGAAGCGGCAACCGCTCGGCGGCTCGATCAGGTTTGGCGGCGCGCCCGCGATCGAATGCAGCTCCGTCGTCTCGAGCGAGATCGTCGAGCGCAACAGCTCGCGCGTGTACGGGTGCGCCGGGTCCGCGAATAGCTGGCGGGCCGGGCCTTCTTCGACGATCCGGCCCGCATACATCACGGCAACGCGGTCGCAGGCCTCGGCGATGATTCCGAGGTTGTGCGTGATCAGCAGCAAGGCCGTACCGAACTCGCGCTTCAGGTCGGCGAGGATGCCGAGGATCTGCGCCTCGACGATCACGTCCAACGCCGTCGTCGGCTCGTCTGCGACGAGGAGCTTCGGGCGTAGCACCAGCGCGAGGGCGATCATGATGCGCTGGCGCATCCCGCCCGAGAACTCGTAGGGGTACTGCCGGAAGCGGGTGGGCGGGATGCCCATCCGGCCGAGCGTCTCGAGCGACCTGCGCTGGACCTCGCGCTTGTTGAGGTCGGGCTCGTGCCGCTTCAGCGCCTCGGCGAAGTGGTCCTCGATCCGCATCAGCGGGTTCAGCCGCGTCATCGGCTCCTGGAAGATCAGTCCGAGCTCGGGGCCGCGCAGGCCACGGAGCTCCTTTGCGGAGGCGGTGACGATGTCGCGCCCCGCGTAGCGAACCTCGCCGTCCGAGACGGCGCCTTCCGGGAGCAGGCCGAGGATTCCCCGGCCGAGCGTCGACTTGCCGCAGCCGGACTCGCCGACGAGCCCCAGCACCTCGCCCGCGCCGATGTCGAGCGACACGCCGTCGACCGCGCGCACGGAGCCGCGCGCCGTCCCGTAGTAGACCCGCAGATTGGAGACCGACAGAACCGCGTCGCTCAGGGGCCGACCTCGGACTCGACGATCGAGGTCGGCGTCCCGAGCTCGACCTTCTCGACCCGCCGCCGGCGCAGGACCGGGTTGATCGTCTCGTTGAGGCCTTCGCCGAGAAGCGTCAGGCCGGTCACGAGCAGCACGATCGCGAGGCCTGGAAAGAGGCCGGTCCACCAGATTCCGGAGCTCGCGTCAGAGAGCGCACGCGAGACGTCGTAGCCCCACTCGGCCTTGTCCGTCGGCTGCAGGCCGTAGCCGAGGAACCCGAGCGCCGCCAGCGTCAAGATCGCGTCTGCCGCATTCAGCGTCGCGATCACCGGCACGTTCTGGACGACGTTGAAGAAGACGTAGCGCCGCATGATCGTGAACGGCCTCGCCCCGAGCGCGCGCGCCGCCTCCACATATGGCTCCTCTCGGACGCTGATGACGTGATTCCTGACCACGCGGAAGTACTGCGGGATGTAGACGACGGTGATTGCGATCGCGGCCGAGAACACGCCCTTGCCGACGGTGTTCGAGAGCAGGAAGGCGATCACGATCGCCAGCAGCAGGTACGGGAACGCGAACAGCGAGTCCATGACCAGCACGAGCCCGCGATCGAGCGGCCCGGCGAAGTACCCCGAGATGACGCCGAGCGGCACGCCGATCGCCAGGCCGAGGATCAGCGCCATGAAGACCACCTCGAGCTCGGTCTGCGCTCCGTAGATGACGCGCGACATCACATCCGTCGACTGCACGGTCGTTCCCATCAGGTGCTCGGAGGACGGGTGCGCGAGCTGATCGAAGCGCACGCCGTTTGCCTGGAACTGGTCGAAGTTGTATGGCGAGACCACCGGCGCGAAAAAGGCGAGGAAGATGAAGAGGCCTGTCAGCAACGTGCCGGTCCAGAGCATCAGCCGCGCCGTCCCGCGTGCGTCGCCGATCGGCGCGACGGCGCGGCGGAGGCGCGACAGCCGGGGCTTCCGGCGCGCCTCGCGTGCGGCCGCAATGGCCATCAGTAGCGGATCCTCGGGTCGATCGCGGCGCTGACGAGGTCGATGATCAGGCTCATCCCGACGACGATCAGCGCGAACACGACGATGATCCCCTGCACCGCCGCGTAGTCCCGGTTGTCGAGGTAGAAAATCAGCGAGTGGCCGATCCCGGGCCAGTTGAACGTCTCCTCCGTCAGCACGGCCCCCGAGAGCAGGAGCGCCATCTGCAGGCCGATCACCGTCACCACCGGGACGAGCGCGTTCCGGAAGGCGTGGCGGTAGACGACGTTGCGCTCCGCGATCCCGCGCGCGCGGGCCGCCTCGATGTAGTCGTCCTTCATCGTCCGGATCACGTTCACGCGCACCAGCCGGATGAAGATGCCGCTGATCACGAGCCCGAGCGTCGTGGCCGGCAGAATCAGGTGCTTGAAGACATCCCAGAACGCGGCCCAGTCACCGACGAGGGCTGTGTCGACCAGATAGATGTTCGTCTTGGGCACGATCAGCGCCTCGGTGATCGGGCTCGCCTGGTCGGAGGTCGGTAACCAGCCGAGGATCGAGCCGAACAGGAGCTGCGCGAGGAAGCCGAGGAAGAAGACCGGCATCGCGTAGATGACGATCCCGAAGAACCGCGCGCCCATGTCGATTGCGGTATCGCGGAACCGTCCGGCGACCAGCCCGAGGAAGATGCCTACGGCGACGGCGATGAACATCGCCGCCGCGGTCAACTCGAGCGTCGCGGCGCCGTTCACCTTGATCACGTCCGTGACCGGCCTACGGTCGGTGATCGTCGTCCCGAAGTCGAGGTGGACCGTGTCCCAGAGGTAGTTCGCGTACTGCGTCAGGAGCGGCTTGTCGTACCCGAGCCGGTGCTTGATCTCCTGCACCACCGCCGGGGGAACGTGGCCGCCGAGGGATGACGAGATCGGATCGCCCGGCGCAACGCGCATGAGCAGAAAGACCATCGTCAGCAGGATCCAGACCATCGGCAGGACGAGCGCGAGCCGAGTCAGGAGATACGACTTGAGCGAGGTTCCCTGAGAGGCCATCGGCGGGCTTCGGATCCTAAGGAAAACGCCCGGGCGCGCGGAGCGCGCCCGGGCGGTGACGCCTTACTTCGAGATCAGCCAGAAACGCATGATGAACGTCGGGTCGAGCGTCCTGCCGATGTTCTTCACGTTGTTCCTGGAGACGGCGACCATCGCGGCCTGCCAGTACGGGATGATCGGCGCGTCCTTCGCTGCGAGCGTCTGAGCCTGCTTGATGAAGGCGATCCGCTTCGCGAGCGCCTTCGTCGCCTGCTCCTTTGCCAGCAGCGCGTTCATCTTCGCGCTGTTGTAGTTGTTCGACGTGAAGTTGCTCTTCGCGTCGTAGAACGGCAGCAGGTAGTTCTCGCCGTCGACGTAGTCGGGAAACCAGCCAAGCTGGAAGGCCCCGTACTGCTTGCCGAGAGCGTCGCTGTACTGCGCCCACTCAGCGGACTTCAGCGTGACGTTAAACAGGTTGCCCTGCTCAAGCCCGCGCTTGATTTCGGCGAACTCGTCCGCGGACGAGTCGCCGTAGTGGCTCGGCGTGTACCAGAGCGTGATGTTCACGGGCGTTCGGACGCCCGCCGCGTTCAGTGCTGCGCGGGCCTTCGCCAGGCTCGGCGAGGCGCCGTAGGTGGTCTTGAACGCGTCGATGTGCCCCGGCAGCCCGGCGGCGACCATCGAGTACAGCGGCTTCACGAGACCGTGGTAGACGCGCTTCGCGATCGTCTGCCGCGGCATCAGGTAGGCGATCGCCTTCCGCACCGCGAGCTTGTCGGTCGGAGCCATCTTCAGGTTCAGAACGAGGTAGCGGATCGATGCGCCGCTGCCCTTGTGCACGACGATGCCCTTGGTCTTCTGCAGCGAGACCAGTTCAGTGGGCGTGAAGTCGCGGAACGCCATGTCGATGTCCTTCCGCGTCAGCGCGAGCTTCATCGTCGAGGACTTGGTGTAGTAGCGAATGATCACGCCGTCGTTCTTGGCGGGCTTGCCCCAGTAGCCCTTGAACTTCTGCAGCACCGCCTGCTGGCCCGGAGAGAACTTCTTGAGCTGGTAGGGACCGGTGCCGATCTGAGAGCTCGAGTTCGGCTTGATCTTCTTCAACGGGTAGACGCGCTTCGGGACGATCTGCGCCGCGCCCGTCGTGAGGATCTGCGGCCAGGTGGCCTGCGGCGCCTTCAGGTTGAAGACGACGCCGTACTTACCCTTGGCCTTCACGCTCTTCAGGTTGCTGAGGAGCGTGTAGATGCCCGAGGGGTCCTTGATCCGCACGACGCGGTCGAACGACCAGACGACGTCCGCCGAGGTGAACGACTTGCCGTTGTGGAACTTCACGCCCTTGCGCAGCGTGCAGGCGAACGTCTTCAGGTTCCCCCTGAAGCCACACTTGGTCGCGAGCACGGGGTGCGGCGTCAGCCCACCGGGACCTGCCTCGAGCAGGTGCTGGAAGATCTGGTAGTCGAGCGTGCCCGAGCCGAAGTCGTAGTTCCCGGCCGGGTCGATGTTCGTGACGCTGTCCGTCGTTCCGTCGACGATGATCCCGCCGGCTGTCTTGTGCGACATCGCCGAGCGCGCAGCCCCGGCGCCGATCGCGGCCACGACGACGAGTACGAACGCGAGCAACGCGGCGACCCGCCACTTGCCCTGTTCCTTCATGTATGCCCTCCCACGGTTAGCTGAAGACTCGCGCCGCGCCCGCGGCACGAGCCCGTGATGTTACCCCTGCATCCTCGAAGATCCCAAGGGTTTTTTCGCGTCAGTGCGCGAACCGGGACATCCTACGCGTCGCCGCCTGCAAATGGAGAAACGCGCCTTTGCTGAGCGCAGCTGCGGTGGACGAGCGTCCATCCCTGAAACGGGGTAGGCCGACGTGCTAAAGCGACGCAGGCAGGAGGCCGATAGGCCCACTACCGTGGACGCTGCAGAGCGCAAGGAGATCCTGTCCCGATACGTCGATCACAGCCGTCGCTTCGATGCGGTGGCCAAGCGGCGCGGCGGCGGTGAGGTGATCCCCTTCACCGGGCCGATGCAGGAGCTCGAGCAGGAGCCGACGGCGCGGGAAATCGAGGTCCTCCAGCTGATCTCGGACGGCCTAGTCAATCGCGAGATCGGCGTCCGCCTCTTCCTCTCGGAGGAGACGGTCAAGTCGCATGTTCGCCACCTGCTTGCGAAGCTGCAGGCAAGGTCGCGCGCCCACGCAGTCGCAGTGGGCTTCAGGCGCAACCTGATCACTTAACGAGCTAAACCGAGCCTAGACGCTTCGGCGCAGCACGCCACAACCCTTGTGTGGAAATCCACAGCTCTGTGGAAATCCCTCAACAGGGTGATGTGGACAGCCTGGGGAAAACGGATGCTTCGGCGCCTAGAACGACTTTGAATTTCCCACGACAGCCGCGATGGCGGCGAGGGTGCCGATGAGGCCTGTAGCGCGAACACGGAATCCCGTCATAACGGGAAACCTCCCTTCGGGGGGAACTGACAACGGGTCGAGTGTATACCCCTTTTGGGTGACTATCAACTGGCGCGGCGTCTACGCGCGCGCTCGTCAGCACATCGGCTTAACCGGGCGAGAAGAGCGGCCGACGCTGCTCTGGATCGCATCACTCTCGCTGCTTTGTCTTAGCGTTGCCGCGACGCTCGCGGCGCGGGGCTACGGCTTGCCGCCTTGGTGGCAGCTTCTTCCACTCGCCCTCGTGACCGCGGCGACGGAGCGCCAAAGTGTCCGCCTCGCCCGTAACGTCGAGACGTCGGTCGCGTTTCTTCCGTTCGTTTTTGCGGCGGTGGCGTTTGGACCACTGACGGCGCTGGTTGTAGGCGTCGTCGCAAACGCGCTAGACTTCCGTCGCCCGTACTTGAGATGGGCGATCTACATTCCGGCGCGCGGCCTAACGGGTGCGGCAACGGGCCTGCTGGCTGCGTATGTCGTTACCGACCGGCCCTCATTCGCCGTTGCGACACTGGCCACGCTTGTCGCGGGCGTTGCGAATGTCATCGTTGATGGTTGGTTCAATGTGTGCACCCTCGTTGTACGTCGGTCCGCGCCGGTTGGCGTCTACTTCCGGTCTGTAGGGCCATTCGCCCTCCTGTCGCTGCCTCTCTACATCCCGCTCGTCGCGCTCATGGTTTACGGCTATGAGCATTACTCATTCTGGACTGCAGCGATGTTTTTGGCTCCGACTCTCGCGCTTCAGCGTGTGGTGCACCTCTACCAGCGGCAACGGGACGTCTCCACGAAGCTCGTTGATGCAAATGCACGCCTCGAGGCAGCCAACTTGTCGTTTGCGGCGGCTCTTGTCACGACATTGGACGCCCGAGACAAATACACCGCCGGCCACTCTGAAGCAGTCGCCACCTACGCCCGCGCTATCGCGAGCCGTCTTCGTCTGTCTGCCGCTGATCAGCAGCTGGCGTTCCTGTGTGGACTGGTGCACGACGTCGGAAAAGTCGGGCTTCCGCCGGGTCTACTGGAGAAGCCGGGCCCGCTGACGCTCGAAGAACGCCGCCAGATGGAGCAGCACGCTGTTATCAGTGAGCGGATCCTCGCCAACGTTGACGACTACGCAGAGATCGCTTGGATCGTCCGCCATCATCACGAGCGGCTCGACGGGCTGGGCTACCCAGATGGATTGAGCGGCGACGAGATCCCGATGCTGTCGCGGATCATTGCAGTGGCTGACGCTTTTGATGCCATGACCTCTGATCGCCCTTACCGCGACTCAATGCCGCAGCAAACAGCGCGGCTTCGATTGACGCAAGCCGCAGGTAGTCAATTCGACGCGACCGTCGTCCTTGCTCTTGAGGGTGTTCTTGCCGAAGAAGTGGGTTTCGGCGCAGCCGTCGAACTCGCTCGATCACCGGCGAAACTAGCCGTGGTCGGCGGCGCGGCCGGCTGACACGGCGGTGATCGCGGCCTCGGTCCTAGAGCGGACGCCGAGCTTCTTGATGATCCGGCGAACATGAACCTTCGCGGTTACCTCAGCGATCACGAGAGCTTCTGCAATCCCGGTTCGTGAAGCCGCGTGCGAGGAAGCCAAGGACCTCTCGCTCGCGCGGGGTTAGGTCCGACCACCTCGTATCTTCGTCCGGCGGTCCGTCCTGTTTGGAGAGAGCAGTAACGAGTCGGCGCGGCAGACGATCGCGCGCGTCACGGAGGACATCGGCGAAATTAGGATTCGCTCTTTGAGAAATTAGAACAGGATCCAGGATCGACAGTTCGAATGCAGGTTGTAGCTCGTCCAAGGTACTCTCGGTTGCGCCTCCGGTTGCGCAGTCGCTCAGCACCAGCAGCGCACTACCGCACGAGACCAGCGCGACCGCTTCCGGAATGGAAGAAGTAGCGTTCGCCGCGGCGAACAATTCTCGCGCGCGGTCGATGTCGCCGGCACAAGCGAAAGCCAGCCCTCTCGTCGCGACGTATTCCGCGTACATGCCCGACGAGACATCGTCAGGATCCGGTTCGCGATCCGTGAGTTGGACGGCACGGTCAATCTGGCGTTGTGCAAGCACGCTCCGCGCGTGTAAGGCTGCGACGTCAAAGATGTTGTGCTTGTCGCCTAGATCATCCGCGCTTACGGCCGCGAGCAACAGCGAGTCCTCGGCCTTTCCGTATTTCCGAAGACCCATTAGTGCCGCCCCTCTTGCTGCGTGAGCGTACGGCACGACGAATTCGAGTCCTGCCTCATTACATAGCTCTAGTTCCTCTTCCGCTAAAGCCAGGGCTTCGGAATACCGAAGCGTCAGCGAAAGCGAGCGGCTGAGACTGTTTAGAAGACTAGCGACAACGACCGGATCAGCTGCGTCTCGATACGTTCGAAGGGCAGTAAGGGCTGGTTGTAAGACACCGGTTAAGCCAGTCGTACTCAAGGCAACGGCAAGCTGAGCATTCGCCGAGCGGATCGCGTCGTCGGCTGTGCCGGAGCCATAGGTGAGAAATCGATCAAAAACGGCGCGTAGCTCGGTGTCTCTCTCGAGATCCTGGGCCGTAAGTAGCGCGCCCCACGCAGCCTGCCGATGATCATCATCCGTTTTGGCGAGCCTCGCCGCGGCATGAAAATGTTGCACGGATTCCTTGCCTCGGTTGTCGAGATGTGCGGCACGCCCCGCGATGCAGAAGGCGCGGGCAGAGAGCATTGGTTCGCGTTCGGCAACCTGCAGCGCCAGCTGTTCCGCGTGGCCGACGCTGCCTTGCCTGATGGCGAGTTCGGCACGAATCAAGTTGAGCAGAGGCGACTGCACTCGGTGCGCATCGGCAAACTCGAGCCACTCGAGAAGCGTCGTTGTGCGGCCACTTTTCAGCAGCGACGTATGTGCGCCCTCGAGAAGGTCAACAAGAGCGTCGGTCTGGGAGGTATTGCGGATCACTTCAAAGGCTTCATCCCATTCCTCCTCTGATAAGAGGTAGCTCACCACTCTCTTCATCGACGCGGAATCATTTCTTGAGCTTTCTCGCTTGCTCAACAGGAAAGAGCGGAGCAGCGGATGGAGTCTCGGCTCGGACTCGACCGCCAAAAAGCCAAGATCACTGGCTTCGGCCAGCAGGCGGCCGCTGCGACGCGGTCCCATCACCACAGCCGCGACCGCGGGGGTTAGTCGGGCGACTGCGGCGAGGTGAATGAGTGCTTGCCGCAACTGGGGTGATGCCTGCGCGAATAGCTCTTCCGCAAAGTATTCGTAGAGCATGTGCGGAAGTGTCGCGTTGCTCGGCCGAGTCGTAAGCGCTGCGAGCCCAAGCACAGCGGGCCATCCTGCGGCGCTCCTGACAACTCCCCGGATGTCATCCTGTGAACGTCGGCCTAAGAGCTCTCGAGCCTCGGCGTCGTTCATCGCTAAAGATGTTTGATCAAGGAGCAGCACGTCACCGTAAAGCTGCTTGCGCGGCGTCGCCCACTCTGGTCGAATTCTGCTCGTGACGAGCAGATTGAGCCGCGACTCATGTAGGAGCTGCTGGATGTAGTCGCTCGACGGCCGAGAGCTCGCGATGAGCTCGTATTCGTCGATCGCGAACCAGGCATCCGGGGGCCATGCTTGAGGTGCCTTAACTGCAATGCGACAGCATCGCCAAGAAGCTGCGATAGATCATCGGCGGAGGTGCTCGGTTCCCGCACGTGATCTTGGGTTATTCCGCCGAAGTTCGACAGGGACGCGCCGACCTGCACGACTAGCGCTGCGACATCAGCGGATGCGGCGTTAGCTTGAAGCCAAACGTGCGGGCGCTGCGCCAACCACTGCCTCGCCAGCGTCGTTTTCCCGTAGCCGGCGGGTGCGACGAGAATGATCACCCGGGCGCTCGTCTCGTCTAGGAGCCGTGTTAGACGCGGCCGTTCGATGATGTGCCGGTCGGCCTCTGAGATCGCAGTACCGTTTTGCTCGTTCATCTGTGGTCGCCGACTCCGGCGCGACGAACCCTAGAGCTACGCGCTGCAACAGCCAAGCTGCGCTGGAGACTCCGCGCCTGCGACCGCTCGGCCGCAGGCGCGGGTGCCGTCAGTCCCCCGAAGCGGGTGGTTCTGCTCCGAGGCTTTGAGCGAGGGGATCGCGGCCGGTGAGCATCCGGTACGCGCTCGGAATCTGCCGACGCCTTGCGCAGCCGAGCTTCTGCCGGATGACGTCCGAGTGGGCCTTGGCCGTTCTCGGCGAGATGCCGAGGCGTCGGGCGACCTCGTCATTGGAACATCCGGCGGCGATCAGCTCGATCACCTGAAGCTGCCGTTCGGTGATCACCGGCGGCCCCTCATGCAGGACTGTGACCATGGTGGCGACGCTAACGATGGCCACGAGCCGTGCCTATTGTCCGCGTGGCGTAACTTCTCGCCTACGCCTTATGGCGGAGGTGTCCGCTTCTCGCGCGTGCGTGACCGACGTACGCTGCGCCCGTGATCACCTGTCCCAGATGCGGCCAAGAGAATCCGGCCGGCGCGCGCTTCTGCAACGCGTGTAGCGCGCCGCTCGAACAGGCGCCCGTGCTCGCGCGCGAAGAGCGGAAGGTCGTGACCGTGCTCTTCGCCGACCTCGTCGGGTTCACCGCGCGCGCAGAGGAGCTCGACCCGGAGGACGTCCGCGGTCTCCTCGGCCCTTACCACGCACACCTGCGTGGGGAGCTCGAGCGCTTCGGTGGCACCGTCGAGAAGTTCATCGGCGACGCGGTGGTGGCGCTCTTCGGCGCGCCCACCTCGCACGAGGACGACCCGGAGCGGGCGGTGCGCGCGGCGCTCGAGATCCGCGACTGGGTGCGGCAGGAGGGCAACGAGCTGCAGCTGCGGGTCGCGGTCAACACGGGCGAGGCGCTGATCGCGCTCGGCGCGCGCGCGGCCGAGGGCGAGGGAATGGCCTCGGGCGACGTGATCAACACCGCCGCGCGCCTGCAGTCGGCCGCGCCGGTGAACGGGATCCTCGTCGGCGAGACCACCTACCGCGCCACCAAGGACGTGATCGAGTACCGCGAGGCCGGCCCGGTCGACGCGAAGGGCAAGGCGCAGCTGGTTCCGGTCTGGGAGGCGCTCGAGGCACGCTCGCGCTATGGCGTCGACCTCGTCGAGGCGCGTGGGCCCCTCGTGGGCCGGGAGCACGAGCTCGAGTCGCTGCGGCACGCGCTCGAGCGGTCGCGCACGCAGCGGCAGCTGCAGCTCGTGACCCTCGTCGGGGTACCCGGGATCGGCAAGTCGCGGCTCGTGCGCGAGCTCTTCCAGGTGGTGGCGGCGGAGCCGGATTTCACGACCTGGCGGCAGGGACGTTCGCTGCCCTACGGAGAGGGCGTGAGCTTCTGGGCGCTCGCCGAGATCGTCAAGGCGCAGGCGGGGATTCTCGAGTCCGACTCCGAAGCGGAGGTCTCGGCCAAGCTCGCGGCTGCGGTCATTGAGGTGGCGGCTGACGCGAGCGAAGCGGACTGGATGGGCTCGCGGCTGCGCGGCCTCGTCGGGCTCCAAGCCGACGACGAGTCGAGCGTGCAGCAGAGCGAGCGCTTCTCGGCCTGGCGTGCGTTCATCGAGGCTCTTGCGGACGAGCGCCCACTCGTGCTCGTGTTCGAGGACCTTCACTGGGCCGACGACGGCTTGCTCGACTTCGTCGACCAGCTCGTGGACTGGGCTCGGTCTGCTCCGATTCTCGTGCTCTGCACGGCGCGGCCGGAACTGCTCGAGCGGCGGCCCGGCTGGGGTGGCGGCAAGGCGAACGCCTCCACGATCTCGTTGCCGCCGCTCGAGGACGACGAGACGGCGAAGCTCTTCGCAGTGCTCCTCGAGCGCGCGGTCCTGCCGGCCGAGACGCAGACCGAGCTGCTCGGCAGAGCCGCCGGTAACCCGCTCTACGCCGAGCAGTACGCCCGGATGCTCGCCGAGTCCGACGGAGACGCCGAGCTTGCGCTGCCTGAGACCGTGCAGGGGATCATCGCTGCGCGCCTCGACGGGCTGGCCGATCGCGAGAAGACGCTGCTGCAGAACGCTTCGGTCGTCGGAAAGGTCTTCTGGCTCGGCTCCGTGCTGTCGATTGGCGGCGGCGAAACGGTTGCGACCGAGGAGGCGTTGCGCGCACTCGGCCGCAAGGAGCTCGTGCAGCGCGCCCGCCGATCGTCGGTCGAGGGAGAGGGGGAGTACGCGTTCCAGCACCTGCTCGTCCGGGACGTCGCCTACGGCCAGATCCCGCGCGCGGCGCGCGCCGATAAGCACCGCGCAGCCGCCGAGTGGGTCGAGGGGCTCGGCCGGCCGGAAGACCACGCCGAGATGCTCGCCTCGCATTACTCGCGCGCGCTCGAGTATGCCCGCGCGTCCCGGCAGGACGCCGGCGCGCTAGTCGAGCGCGCGCGGTACGCGCTGCGCGACGCTGGCGAGCGCGCGGCATCGCTCCAGGCTTGGCGTGCGGCTGTTCGGTTCTACGGGGAAGCACTCGAGCTCTGGCCAGAGGACGATCCGGAGCTCGCGCACGTTCGCTTCGCCTGCGGTCGGGCGCGGTTCTACCTAGACGGGACCGGCCTGGAGCTTGTGAACGCCGGCGTCGACGGCCTGGCCGACGCCGGAGACCCCGAGGCGGCCGCGGGCGCAGCGGTGATTGCGGGGCGCATCCACTGGATGGCGGGCGACGTCGAGCGGCACGACGTCTACGTTCAACGCGCTCTCGACCTGGTCGGCGACCAGGTCGACTCGCCGGCGAGGGTTGCCGCGATGACGATGCTCGTCGCCAAGAAGGGGTTCGACGGTGGCTACCAGGTGGGGATCGACGCCGCGAACGAGGTGCTGCCGGATGCAGAACGGCTCGGGCTCGACGAGGAGCGAGTGCGGCTCCTGAACCTTCGCGGGGACGCCCGGGCCGCCTTCGGCGACGACGGCGGATTCGACGACCTCGCGCAGTCCATCGAGCTCGCGGGTCAGGCCCACGCGTACGAGCACCTCCACTCGGCCCTCAACAACCTGATGGCTCGGCAGATGGGGCGTGGCTGGCTCGAGCAGGCGCTGGAGACGCTCGACGCGATGAAGCTGAACCTCGAGCGGCACCCTGCGGCGGCGGAGCGACGCTGGGTGAACGCTGTCGAGGCCGAGATCAAGTACACGAGCGGAGGCTGGCGGGAGTCGTTGTCGTTGGTGGACGCGTTGATCGCGGAGTCGGAGTCTCAGTCGCCGCACTACCTCGATTCCGTGGTCCGCAACCTTCGCGCTGCCATCTGGCGTGGCCGCGGAGAGCGCGGACGCGCGGCCGAAGACTCGGGCAAGGCGCTCGAAGAGGCACGTCGCACCGGCGAGGCGCAGCTCGTCGGCCTGGCGCTGGTCGGAGGTGCGATCACGGGGCTCGACGAGGGCAGTGCGGAGGCCTCGTCGCTCGCCGCCGAGGCGCTCGGCCTGAATCCTCTCGTTCTCACGGACTGGATGGTGGTCGAAGCGGCGTGGGTGATGCGCGACCTCGGGTTCGGCGACAAGTACCAGGTGTGGCTGGCGAAGGAGCCGGATTCCCCCTGGAGGAACGCGGCCGAGCTCATCTGCGCGGGTGACTTCGCGCGAGCTGCCGATGCGCTCGCGGAGATACGCAACCGCCCGGGCGAGGCGTATGCGCGGCTGCGCGCGGCGAGAGAGCTCGTCGAGGAAGGCCGACGGGCGGAGGCCGACGCGCAGCTCAACCTGGCGCTCGCTTTCTGGCGGGAGGTCGGCGCGACGCGCTACGTGCGGGAGGGCGAGGCGCTTCTCGCCGCTTCGGCGTGAACGAAGCTCGCCTCGTGGCCGCGCCGGTTGGCCTCGGCTAGCTCGTCCTCGTCGAGCGCGCCGATCCGCTGCAGGAGCTCGAGCTCGTCGCGCAGATGGGTGCGCATCATCTCGGGGCCGTCGGTCGCGATCGTGAACGGCACGCCGTGCTCGACGAAAGCCCGGAAGGTGGCGCGCACGGCGTCCTCGTCGGCGAGCGCGCGGGTGAGCAGGTTCGAGGTGGGGCAGATCTCGAGCACGATCTCCTGCTCGCGAAGCGCGGCCATCAGGTGCGGATGGCGCGCAGCGAGGATGCCGTGGCCGATCCGGTCCGGGTGCAGGTGCTCGACGACCTCGCCGATCTCGGCCTCACCGTGCTCCTCGCCCTCCTCGCCGACGTGGATCGTCACGCCGAGGCCGGCCTGGCGCGCCTCCTCGACGAGCGGCTGCAGGTCGCGGTAGGGGTAGCGCTGACCGCCGGGCCGCGGGCCGGCGATGTCGACGCCGACGACCCCGCGCGGGGCGTAGCGGATCGCCTTCTCGACGATGATCGAGTTCTGCCGCTCGTCGAAGGTGCGGTCCATCATCAGGATCAAACCGGCGCGGACGTTGCGGTACTCGAGGCTCGCCCGGTCGAGGCCGCGGATCGCGGCCATGATGATGTGGTCGAGGTCGCGCTCGCCGCCGCGGTTGCGCTTCATCGGGTTGAAGCGCAGCTCGAGCGTCGTGATGTGCTGCGAGCGGTACGCGCCGCCGATCGCCGCGTGCACCGAGCGCTCGACGGCGAGTGGGCTCGACTGGATCAGCTCGGTCCAGTGGTAGACCTGGTCGAGCGCGTCGAGCGAGTCGACCCGGCGCGGGTCGGCGATCGTGACGAGCCGGTCGAACTCCCAGTAATCCTTCACGGGCAGCGCGATGCCCTGCTCGTGGGCGAGACTCCACATGATCTCGGAGGCAACCGACGCGCCGAGGTGCGTGTGGAGCTCGGCGAGGCCCTCTTCGACCATGGCGCGAGTCTACGGGTGGATCGTCACCTGCGCGCCGAGGGGGATGGCTCGCATCAGGTAGCGCAAATCGGCCTCGGCGGCGTGCAGGCAGCCGGTGCTGATAGCGCCTGCCGTCGAGCCGCCGTGGATGGCGAGCCGGTCGCCGCCGGTCCAGCCGGGCGGCAGGTTCGTCTGGTGGCCCGAGAGCGCGAGGATGCAGCAGCCGTAGACGGCCGAGTAGCCGGCGCCGGCGAGCTTGTCTGTGATCGCGAATCGCCCGACCGGCGTTGCTGTCGCGGCCGCTCCGACTGCGACGTGGATCGTGCGCCGGACACGCGTCCCCCTGCGCACGCGGATCACCCGCGCGGAGAGGTCGACGTTGAGAGTGAAGGCGCTGCGGCTGAGCCGCAATGCGCCCGCGCCTGCGACCCAGCCCAGTCGGCCGTTCGGCAGCTCGGTTGTGACGACGCGCAGGCCGTTCGCGGCCGGTGCGGCCGCGAAGGTGCGGGGCGAGCCGAACTCCGTGCGCGACGACAGGTGGGCGACGACGGAGCCGCCCGGGGCTGTTCGTACGGCCACGGTGCGCCCCGCTCGGACGGTCGCGATCAGCGTCCCCGGCTGCGTTCCTGGCCGCCGTACGCGCTCGCGCTTGACGATCAGAGGCTTCACTTCTTGCAGGGTCACCGTCCGTAGCGGCTGCGCGTGTCCGGAGACGTCACCCCCGAGAAAGGTGGCCCCGACGACCGCGATGGCGAGAAAACGCCGCCCCACCCTTCGGGGATCGGCGTGACGCTCCCGTCACGTATGCCTCGTTCGAGGGACTAGAGGCGATCGGTGCGGCCGAGCGAGAGCCACCAGCGCCCCGCCCCCAGCTGCAGCGCCGCGATCAGCACGAGGGGCAGTGCGAGCAGCGCGGGGAGCACGACGTCGAAGATCGCGATCGCAAGAGGCTTGGACGAACGGCTTTTCGAGTTCGCGTAGATCGCGAGCGCGCCGAGGGTGGCGAGGCCCGCGATGAAGAGCGCCGTCCCGTGCGGGGTCAGCAGCAGCCAGAGCCCGAACGCAGCCGCACCGACCGCGGCGACCAGGAACAGGAGCACGAGCGGCAGCCATCCGCGCGTCATCCGCGACGGCTTGAGGAAGCGCTCCTTCGATGCGTGCAACAGCTTCAGGTAGCGCGTGCTCGGCGCCGCGAGCTGCTCGGCGACGACGCCGAACGGCCAATCCTGTGTCGGTCCGGCGGTCCCCGAGCGAGGCGAGGCCCGTGCCCGGGGGCGATCTTGTCCGTCAGCTGGTACGCGTCGGCCATCAGCGACCAGGCCTCGATCTCGCAGAAGGCGTCGAGGTCGGTGCGCACCTGCGCGAGCGCGCGCTGCACGTCCTCGACCACGCCGAAGTCGGTGCTCTCGATCGTCGCCTCCTGCTCGGAGATCTTGCCGCCGAGGGTGCGCTCGCGGGCGGGCAGGTCGGTCTGGAGGTGCATGAAGCCGACCGAGCCGCCCTGGCGCAGGAGCTGCAGCAGCCGCTGCTCGCGCTCGGCGTCACCGTAGATCGAGACGACGCGCCCGAGCACCGCCGGTAGTCGCGTCGAAGGGCGAGCGACGTCCGACATCTGGCCGGAGCCGTCGCTGATGATCCAATGGGTGCAGCCGCGGTCGGCCAGCCCCTCGACTCCCTGGTTGTCGTGGACGCCGCCGTCGACCAGCTCGACGGTCAGATCGTCAAAGAGGCCGGGGACGATCATCGGCGGGAAGCCGCCGGGGAAGCCGGCCGAGGATGCGACGGCACCGCCGAGCGGGAAGGCGCGACACGCCGGCAGGTCGTCCCACTTGATCCGTCGCAGGATCACGTTCTTGTCGACGTCCTCGCGCGCCGACTGGTCCGAGGTGCCCTGTCGTCGCGGCTCGCCCATGTACATCGCCTCGAAGCGCCAGTTGTGGCCGGTGTTCAGGGTCGTCGCCTCAAGCAGGAGGATCGGCACCGGCGCGTTGCGCGGCGCGTTTGCCTCGTCGGGATCGAAGTGCCCGTCGTGGCCGCGCGGTGCGATCAACAGGTCGCGCATGGCGATCCGGCCCCCGCGGCGGGACCGGTCCCCCACGCCCTGGCATAGAAGCGGCGCTCGTAGAGCTTGCCGACCCGGTCGGTGCGCGAGTAGGTCGGCAGCGCCATCTGAACGTTCTTCAGCGGGTTGACCCAGCCCGAGCCACGGACGTTCGAGGCCGCCGCCTCGCGGTACTCGCGCTCGACCCGGCGCACGGCCTCGGCGTAGTCGGCGTCCGTGACCTCGCCGTCGGGCTTCGTCTCGAGCAGGTTCTTGACGTGCAGGTAGTACAGCGCGCCGACGATCGACCCGCCGGAGACCGTCGAGATGACCTGGATCGGCCGCAGCAGCCCGAGCTCGGCGAGCCGCGCGAGAACGCCGATGTGGAAGAAGGCGGCGCGGTGCCCGCCCCCTGAGAGGGCGAGGCCGAGCTTCGGGTCTACCCGTTCCTCGGTCACTGACGGCACTGCCGACCATACCCTCGGCGTCGCTGAGCTTCTACCTGCACGTCCTGCTGCGCTCGCCTTGTCGAATGACCTACTCGGGTCATGCCGTCGCCTGGGGCCGGATGACAAGCTCGACCCAAGCCCGGGTCGGCAGGGTGTGCCCACACCTTCCCCCCCGCGACGGTCTCTCTCCAGGCCGCACGGGAACCTCGCACGACCCGGGCAACTTCCTTACCGGCCGCCCGCGGCGGGGCGGCCGGTACGGCTGTTTCCGCGGGACGTCGGCCGATCGCAGCAGCGGATCTCGTCAGGTGTCCGGCGGGAGCGCCTGGCCGGCCGGTCCGCCCGTGTCATAGTCGTCAGAATCGTCAACGATGAAGGTCGGCATCGTCGTGCCGTACTCGTGGTCCTACTGGGGCGCGGTCCTCGAGCACTCCGAGCTGCAGTCGGAGTCGCTCCGGCACCACGGTCTCGAGACGCGGACGATCATCGGCAACGACCCCGCCGGCAGCTTCACGCGCGTGCTGCACCCGCGGCACGGCCGCCACGACGAGCCGCCGCCGGATGTGATCGCGGTCGGCCGCTCGGTGATCGTGCCGGCCAACGGCTCCCTGCCGAACATCGTGCTCAGCCCGCGCGCCGTGCCGAAGATCAGGCGACTGCTCGAACGCGAGCGCTTCGACGTGCTGCACCTGCACGAGCCGATGACGCCGGTGATCTGCACCGCCGTGCTGGCGTGGGCGCGCTGTCCCGTCGTCGCGACCTTCCACGCCTCCGGCGGGCTCGGCTGGCTGCACGCAGGGAGGCCCATCTGGGGCTTCCTGATCGACCGCATCGACCGGCGGATCGCGGTCTCGCACGCCGCGGAAGCCTCGGCCTCGCGCTGGTTTCCGGGCGACTTCGAGGTGATCCCGAACGGCGTCCTGATCCCTGAGCACGCCGAGCCTCGAGAACGCGAGCACCGGCTCGTCTTCGTCGGCCGGCACGACCCGCGCAAGGGCATGCCGGTGCTGCTGCGCGCATGGCCCGAGATCCACCGCCGCACCGGCGCGCGGCTGCGCATCGTCGGTGCCGATCCGTTGATGGTGCGCCTTGCGCTCTCGCGGGCGCGGATCCCGGATGAGGGCATCGACGCGCTCGGATTCCTGAGCCAGGACGACTTGACCGAAGAGCTCCTGAGCGCGAAGGCCCTGGTCGCGCCGTCGCTCGGCGGGGAGAGCTTCGGGATGGTACTCACGCGCGCGTTCGCCTGCGCGGCGCCGGTGATTGCCTCGGACATCACCGGGTACCGTGACGTCATGACGGACGAGACCGGCGTGCTCGTCCCGCCGGGGGACCCCGAGGCGCTGGCCGAGGCGGTCGCGGCGCTGCTCGACGACGAGCCACGGCGCGAGCGGCTCGGGGCGGCGGCGCGGCGGGTCGCGCAGGAGCGGTACTCGTGGGACGACATCGGGCGGCGCCTGGCGGAGATCTACCGGGAGCTGACGTGAGTCTCCGCCTCCCGGGCTCGCCATGGTTGCGGGTGGTCGCGGTGCTGCTGCTGGCCGCGGGCGTGGCAGCGCTGCTCCTGTGGCGCGGCCCGGACTGGGGCACCGTCTGGCACGCCTTCGACGCCGTGCGTTGGGAGTGGGTCGTCGTCGCGATCCTGCTCAACCTGCTCTCCGTCGTCTTCCGCGCCTTCGCGTGGAGGACGGTGATCACACAGGCGATGCCGCCGCCGCACCCGCGCTTCCAGCTCGTGTTCTCCGCGTTCTCGGTCGGGCTGTTCGCGAACGCGGTGCTGCCGGGCCGGATCGGCGAGCTCGCACGTGTCGCGGTGCTGACGCGCAAGATGCGGCTCCAGGGGCATGCGAACGGCACCTGGGCAGCGCTCGTCGGGACCGTCTTCGCCCACCGCCTGTTCGACCTGGTTCCGACGGTCGGGCTGATCCTCTACGTGCTGGCGACGGCGAAGATCCCGCACTGGGCGATCTCGTCTCTCTTGATCGTCGGCACGATCGGACTCGGCCTCCTGGCATTCGCCTTCGCGAGCGCCCGGCGCCACCACCAGTCGATGATCGACGAGGTCGGGCCGGGGCGGCGCCTCGTCGAGATGGCGCGCCACGGGCTCGGGGTGCTGCACGCGCCCGGCGCGGCAGCGGTCGCCGCCATCTTCCAGTGCCTGGGCTGGCTCTGCCAGCTGCTCGCCGTCTACACGGCAATGCGCGCCTTCGACATCGATGCGCCGATGCCGGCTGCCGCGCTCGTGCTGCTATTGATGAACGTCGCGACGCTCTTCCCGCTTTGGCCGGGCAACATCGGGCTGCTGCAAGCCGCGATCGCGCTACCTCTGCGATCGTATGGCGTTGCCGCAGGCCGCGCGATCGCCTACGGCTTCGGCCTGCAGGCGATCGAGGCGTCCGTCGGCGTCGGCGTCGGGTTGATCTTCCTTGCGCGCGAGGGCCTCTCGTTCGCGATGCTGCGTCGGATGCCCGACGCCGGCGAGGCGGAGGTTCCGGCGGAGCCCGAGTCCGAGGCCGAGGACGCTCGCGATGCCCGTGTCAGCGCTCGCGTCCCCGGCTAGCCTCAAGGGCGTCCTCTCGGCCGCGGAGGCGGCGGCCGCGTTGGCGCGGGGGCTGCGCCGAGGCGGCGCCGAGGCCGAGGAGCTGCCGGTCGCAGACGGAGGCGAGGGGACGGCCGCGGTGCTCGGCGCGGACGTCGAACGGGTCGAGCTCGTGCACGATGCCTTCGGGCGTGAGCGCGAGGCGCCGGTGCGGCATCTTCCTGACGGATCGGTCGTCCTCGAGAGCGCCGAGGTCCTCCCGCTCGATCCGGCGCGCCTCGACGTCAACGCGGCCTCGAGCCGCGGTCTCGGCGAGCTGATCGCGCGAGTCGGTCCGTGCGAGCGGCTGCTCGTCTGCCTCGGCGGCACCGCCACGATGGATGGAGGCAGCGGGCTGCTCGAAGTGCTCGACGAGCTGCCCGGCCCGACGATCGTGCTCTGTGACGTACTGGCCACGCTCGCCGACGCCCCGAGGCTGTTCGGGCCTCAGAAGGGCGCTCTCGCAGACGACGTGACGGCGCTCGAATCCCGGTTCGCCGACCACCTGCAGTCGTTCGCGAAGCTTCCCGGCGCCGGGGCCGCCGGAGGGCTCGGGACGGCACTCGCCTCGCTGGGCGCGCAGCTCGTGCCGGGCGGCGCTTACGTGCTCGAGGCGATCGGCTTCGACAGGCGTGCCGCGGCGGCCGATCTCGTGATCACCGGAGAGGGCACGGTCGACCGCACGACCTTCGAGGGAAAGGCGCCGGGCGAGGTCGTGCGGGTATGCCGGCGCCTCGGCACGCGCTGCGTGCTCTTCGGTGGCCGCGTCGACGACGGCCTCGAGGCCCGCGCGCTCAGCGGCGACCCGGGGCGTGCGCGCGAGGATCTGGAGGAGCTAGCCCTCGGCCTCGGCGGCGCGTAGCCGCTTCGCCATCGCCTGCAGCAGCGGCCATGCGATGCGCGCGTCGCTCTCGACGAGCGGGCGGAAGTCCCAGAACGTCATGCCATAGCACTTCAGCTCGGACTGGGCCTCGATCGAAGCGGTCCGGTCGCCCTGGTCGATGATCGCCACGTCGCCAAAGTAGTCGCCCGGCCCGAGGCGTCCCCTCTCGTCCCCGTGCACGCGGACGACGGCCTCGCCGCTCTCGATCACGAAGAAGCCGGCGCCGCCCTCGCCCTCGACGGCGACGCTCTCGCCGGGGCCGAAGCTGCGTTCCTTGAACGAGGTGCTCAGCCGTTCGAGCTCGCGCCGCCCGAGCTCCGCGAAGAGCGGGACGCGGTGTAGCAGCTCGATCGAAGGCCCGGCCACGCCCGTGACTCTAACCGGGGTGGCCGGACCCTCGCAATCGGCTTCGCGCCAGGCCCGCCGGAGCCGCAGCCAAAAACAGCGCTAGACGGTGGAGACGCCTAGCCGCGACCCGATCACCGCGTCGGCGGCCTGCGCGCTGCCGGCGTGGCCGGTCACCGCGGGGAGAAACTCGTCCCGCTCGAGCGCGAAGAGCTCGACGTCGGTCGCGGCCCGCACCGTCGCCGTGCGCGGGACGTCACGCAAGAGCGCGATCTCGCCGAAGTACGACCCGGCGCCCTCGCGCCGCGGCGGGGCCTCGTCGACGAGCACCTCGACCTCACCCGAGCGGACGACGTAAAAGCGGTCGCCGTGATCGCCGCGGCGAATGAGCTCGTCGCCCGCGGCTGCGGCCACCGGCGTGAGGCGCGCCGAGAGCTGCTCGAGCACCGGCGGCGAGAGCGGCGAGAAAATCGGGATCGCGCGCAGGAGCGCGAGCCGTTCCTGGTCGACAGGGGCCGTATCGAGTCGAGCGAGGCTCGCGTGCGTGAGCACCGCCAGGACCGGGAGCAGCAGGCCGACGGCGACGAGCGTCGCGCGCGCACCGACGGCGTGGATGAGCACCGGGGTGAGTACCGCGCCGAGCGCGACCGTGGCGTAGAAGAGGCTGTGCAGGACGCCGAAGACGCGCGCGAGCACTTCGCCCGGCGCCCCGCGCTGCAGGATCGTGTAGCCACTGACGTCGCAGATGATGTTCGCGAACCCGATCAGGCCGAATGCGAGGAGAGCGACGGCCGTCTCGGTCACTCCGCCGAGGAGCAGCAGCGGCGCGCCGGTGCCCGCGACCGCGATCCCGAACGTCGTCGCCAGCCTGCGGTGGCCGACGAGCGCGAGTGAGAAGAAGCCGCCGATCACGCCGCCCACGCCGACCGCCGCGTTCAGGTAGCCGACGCCGCTCGAGCCGAGGTCGAGCAGCTCGAGCGCGGAGACCGCGATCAGCACGCCGAAGGCCCCGTTCACCAGCGTCTGGGCCGAGAAGAGGCTCACGACGAGCCGCAGGCGCCGGTCACGAGCGATCGCGCGGAAGCCGGCGGTCGTCTCGTCGAGCAGATGTGGTCGTTCGTCTCTCAGCGGCGGCTCGGTCACGCGCAGGAGGGGTGCGAGCATCAGGGCCGACCAGAGGAATGTCGCTGCGGTGACGGTGAAGACGACCCAGACGCTCGAGACGGCGAGGAGCACACCGCCGAGTGCCGGGCCGAGGCAGAAGCCAAGACTCTCGAGCGTGCTCGAGCTGACGTTCGCCGCGGTCAGCTCCTCGGGCGTACGCGCGAGCGACGGCAGGAGCGCCGCCTGCGCCGGCTGGAACGCGGTCGTCGTCACCGCGACCAAGGAGGAGAGGGCGTAGACGGTTGCGACAGGCGCGTCGACCAGCACGCAGCCGGCCATCGCGCCGAGGCCTGCAGCACGCACCAGATCTGCGCCGAGCATGACCGGCACGCGGGGATAGCGGTCGCCGAGCACAGCAGCCAGTGGCGCGGCGATAGCGGCCGGAACCCAGCGGATCAGAGCGACGAGGCCGACCGCCGAGGCGCCGCCGTGGCTGTAGGCGTAGACCACGAGCGCGACCGCGTAGGCCCAGCTGCCGATGATCGAGCCGGCCCAGGCGAGCTGCAGGCGGCGCAGCGCGCGGTTGTGCAGCACCTCGCGCATAGCGCGAACCGCGTCCCGCAGGTGTTCTTGCAGTCGCGCCACACGCGCACAATTACAGGGCGCATTGCGTTTTTGAAGCTCCCGTGGAAGATTTCCCACAGGAACTCCGTCAGGTGATCAGGTTCCGTAAGTTCGAAAGGAGGAAGTTCGATGGAGGATCAGGATCGCGAGACTCGGCCGGACGAGGACGTCGAGGGCCACTCGAACCACGGCGTGCACCACGAGCCGTCGCTCGACAACAACCTCGGCAACAACCTCGGCCGCGAAGACGACGACGACGTCGAGGGCCACTCGAACCACGGCGTGAACCTCGAGCCGTCGCTCGACAACAACCTCGGCAACAACCTTGGCCGCGAGGACGACGACGACGTTGAGGGCCACATGAACCTCAACCGCTCCAACCTCGGGCAGAACCAGGCCTAGCGGCCCAGGGCTTCGAGCTCAGCCCAAGCTACGGAGGGAGTCGAGAGGCTCCCTCTTTAGCGTTCCCGGAGAAGCTTTCCCAGGGCGTCGAGCAGCTGCAGGGCAGCCTCGCGCTTCTCCGGCTCCGCCTCGTCGAGGCGCGCGGCGAAACGCGCGAGCGCGTCCGCCTCGCCGCCCTCGAGCTCCAGCACGGCACGGGCGGCCCTCGCCTTCTGCAGCAGGTCGAGCGCGATCGCGGCCTCGTTCGCGAACAGGCCGAGCAGCTCCATCTCCGCCAGCGAGAACGCCGCCTTCTGCGGCCGGTCGAGCACCTCGAGCACGCCGAGCGCTTCGTCCTCGTGCAGCAGCGGCACGGCCATCAGGCCCTTGGGCACGAACCCGGTTGACTCCGCTGTCTCGCGCGAGAAGCGCGGGTCCTTGTCGAGCTCCTCGACGACGAGCGGCTGCCGCGTGACTAGCACCCAGCCCGCGATTCCGGTGCTGGACGGGAAGCGCTGCCCGATCAGCTCGTCCGCTCCCTCGCCGGCGACGGCTTCGAAGACGAGCTCGTCCGACTCCTCGTCGTGCAGGAAGACCGAGGAGGCGCGGGCGCCGAAGATCGAACGCGCCACCTCCACGATCGACTGCAGCAGCTCGCGGTAGTTCTCCTCGGAGCCGAGGGCGCCGGCGGCCACGGCCGCACGCAGGTCGCTCATCTGCCTCCTCTGACGTTGTTGGCAGTCAGGTAGAGCACGCTCTTGAGCTGGAACGGCGTCAGCTCCGGGTGCTTCGAGAGCACGAGTGCGCAGATGCCGCTCATGTGCGGAGTCGCGAAGCTGTTCCCGGTCGAGAGGATCGTGCCCCCGCCGAGCCACGCGATCTCGACGCCGACTCCCCGGGCGAAGAATTCGACCGGCGGCGAAGGGTTGGCGAAGAAGGTCAGTGGGTCGGGCTCCTCGTGGCTGCCGACGGAGATCACCGACGAGAAGCGCCAGGGGTAGCTCTCGACCGGCATGTTGTGTGCCGACGCGACGAGCACGGTGCGGTTGAAGTACGCCTTGTCGGCGAGCTCGTGCAGGAGCTCGGCGAACTGTCGCTTCGTGGTCGAGAGGCTCATGTTGATCACGTCGAAGCCCTGCTCGACCGCCCAGCGCAGCCCCTCCAGGAGGACCGGACCGCTGCCCTTGAACCCCGCGCCGAGAACGCGGGCGCTGTAAAGGGTGCAGTCGGGCGCAAGCTGGCGGACGATGCCCGCGCACGCGGTGCCGTGGCCGCAGAGGTCGCCCTCCGTGTCCTGCACGAGCTCGATCTGGTCGTCCTCGCCGCGCTGAAACGCGACCGCGTTCTCGACCGCGCCGACGCGCGGATGGCCCGCCTCGATTCCGCTGTCGAGGATGCAGACGCGGATGCCCTTCCCTGTCGCATCGCCGAGCGCCCAGTCGCGGGTGACGCGCTCCGGCCAGTCGTTGCCGATCGCGATCCGGTCACCGGCGCCGGCCGGAAGGCTCCACGCCGGGAGGTCTGCGGGCTCCTGCGCCACGCGCGGATCGTACGGTGGCGGCTACTGATCCGCCAGCAGGCGGCGGACCTTCTCGACGACGCGCGGCTCGGGCTCGACGCCCTCCGCTTGCAGCGCCGTCTCGAGGTTCGCGAGAACGGACGCCCGGTAGGCGGCGTCGGCCTCGGCCCGAGCGACGAGCTCGTCGAGCCCGCGACGGGCGGACGGGAGCTCCTGCGCTGCGCGCACCCAGGCCTCGGGGGCCGGCGGAAGCATGCCGATCAGTCGTCCCAGTCGCTGTTCGTCGTATGCGCTCATCACGTCACCTGTCCACCTGACGGAGCGGGGGGCAGATTTCTTCCCTCGAACGTGTCGCGAAGCTTGTCGAGGCAGCGCGAGAGTCGGCTGGCGATCGTTCCGGCCGGCAGCTCGAGCGCGTCGCCGATCGTGCGATAGCTCTCGTCACGCGCGAAGAAACGGTCGAGGATCTGCCGGCAGTTCTCCGGGAGCTCCGCCATCGCCTCGTGCACGTCAAACGCCTCTTCGAGCGACGTCAGCACGTCCTCGGCCTCGACCTCCGGAAGCGCGTCGAGGTCGGCGTCCGACTCGCGCGAGCCCGCGCGCAGCCGATCGATGCAGAGCCGGCGCGTCAGCTGCGCGATCCACGGGCGGACGAGCTCGTCCTCGCGGAGCGTCTCGAGGCGCTCGTACACCCGCGTGAACACCTCCTGGAAGACGTCCTCGGCGTCCTGCTGCGGGAGTCGGAAGCCCTGCACCGCGATCGCGTAGACGTAGCGCGAGAAGCGGTCGACGAGCTCCCGCCACGCGTCGTTGTCGCCCGCGCGGCAGCGCGCGACCAGCGCGGCGTCGTTGACCGCGTGCTCGGTCAGCTCTGAGCGGCCCGGAGCCGCTTCGCCATCGTCTCTAGGAGCTTCCACGCAATCGAGGCATTGCCTTCGACGAGCGGCCGGAACTCCCAGGACGTCAGACCGTAGCAGCGAAGCTCGCTGTCCGCGGTGACCGTCGCGCTTCGCGCGCCGTCGTCGATAAGGGCGATCTCGCCGAAGTAGTCGCCGGGGCCGAGCTTTGCGCGATCGGAGCCGTGCACCGAGACGGATGCCTCGCCGCTCTCGATCACGAAGAAGCCTGCACCGGTCCTGCCCTCGTCCGCGACGGTGCTTCCCTCCGCGAACGTCCGCTGCTTGAAGGAGCGCGCGAGCCGCTCCAGCTCGCGCCGCTCGAAGTCGGCGAAGAGCGGCACTCGCTGCAGAAGCTCTAGAGGCGCCTCGGCCACCCGGGGATATTACGGCTTTGCGGCCTCGGCGCGACTCGCCAGCTCTTCGATCTTGCCCTCGGCGCGGTCGAGGCGATCCCTGCAGAAGCGGTACAGCTCCTCGCCGCGCTGCCAGAGCTTCAGCGCCTCGTCGAGCGGAGTCTCACCGGTCTCGAGCCGCTGGACGATCTGCTCGAGCTCCTCCTGGGCCTCCTCGAACGTCACCGTGTCTCCTCGACCCGGGCGCCGAAGCCGCCTTCGGAGAGCTCGACATCGACCCGCTCGCCGGGGGCTACCTCGCTGCCGGAGCGGACGATCTCGTCCTGAGCGCGGACGATCGCGTACCCGCGCTCGAGCGTCGCCTGCGGCGAGAGCGCGCGCAGCCGCCCCGCCGTCTGCTCGAGTCGCGCACGCCCCCGCTCCACCAGGAGCGGTGGCGCACGCCGGAGCCGGTCGTGCGACCGGTCGAGGCGCTGCCGCTCGCGCTCGAGGCTGCGGCGAGTGCCGCGCTCGAGGCCGGCGCGCGAGCGGTCGAGGCGCTCGAGCAGTTGCGCGAGGTCGGGCACGACCAGGCGGCCGGCAACGCTGGGCGTCGAGGCGCGGACGTCGGCGGCGAGATCGCAGAGCGGGATGTCCTGCTCGTGGCCGACGGCGCTGACGACCGGCACGGCGCAGTCGGCGACCGCGCGCACGAGGCGCTCGTCGCTGAACGGCAGCAGGTCTTCGAAGCTCCCGCCGCCGCGTGCGACGACGATCACGTCGACGCCCTCGCCGCAGAGCGAGCGCAGCGCCTCGACGACGGCGCCCGCGGCGCGCGGACCCTGCACGTACGTCTCGGCGACGAGCACGTTCGCCGGGGGAAAGCGCGCGGTGATCGCGGTGAGCACGTCCCGCTTCGCGGCGGCGTCGTTCCCGGTCACCAAGCCGACCCGACCCGGCAGCAGCGGCAGCGGGCGCTTGCGCTCGGCCGCGAACAGGCCCTCCGCCGCGAGCTTCGTCTTCAGCCGCTCGAGTGCCGCGAGGTGGTCGCCCAGCCCGAACCGCTCGAGCGAGAGCGCTCGTAGGCGGAACTCGCCGCGCGCCTCGAACAGCTCCGGCCGGCCGAACGCATGAACGCGGTCGCCGTCGGTCAGCTCGAGCCGCAACGCGTCGAACTGACCGCGGGCGATCGAGACCCCGAGGCACGACCCGTCTTGCGGGTCCTTGAGCGTGAAGAAGACGCTGGCCCAGCGGTCCGACCGGCGGAGCTCTGTCACCTCGCCTTCAACCCACACCGTCGGCAGCCGGGCGAGCCACGAGGAGACGCCGCGGTTGAAGGCGCCGACCGAGTAGACCTTGCGGTCGCCGTACTCGATCGCCTCGACCTTCACGAGGCCCAGGATACGGCGGGACGGGCGGCTAGATCAGGATCTCGGCGGCCGTTTCCGGCGCGCAGCCCTGCGCGAGCAGGTCGGCCGCATGGTGGAGGTCGGCGTCACTGTGGGCGATCTTCTCCGCGAGCGGCAGCGGATAGCCCGCCTCCATCAGCACGTGCAGCCGCCAGCTCTCGACTTTCGCCTGTTCGTCCCTGGGTGTCTCGGCGATCTGCGTCATTGGCGTCGGGTAGTTCGCTCTGTCCTAGACGAACCCTCCCTCTGGAAGTTTGCGTTTGCCACGCTCAGCCGCCACGAAACGTCGGAGCAAGCCGTGAGCCGACCTCCGTCAGCGCCTCGTCGATCCGCCGCTGGAGCTCCTGCAGCCGCGCGTTCAGCACCGTGCGCTCGGCGTCCGCGTCGGCGGCGAGCGCCTGGACCTGCGACCGGAGCTCGACCTCCGCGTCCGCAATCCGCCGTTGCAGCTCGGCGACGAGCTCATCTCGTTCACGTTCGAGCGTGTTTCCGATCTGCGAGAGCTTGCGCTCGAGACGCTGGCCGCCGGCGTCGGCGACGTGAGCGAGCCGTTCGGCGAGCACGCCCTGCGCCTCCCTCGAGAAGTGGGCAACGGCGCGGTCGAGCTCACGCGAGAGCCGCTGGGCCGCATCGTCGCGCGCGCCGCGAATGGCGTCGGAGAACTGCTTCGAGACTGCCTCCGAGAAGGTGCTCGCCGTTCGCTCGACGACGCGCTTCAGCTGGTCGAGTTGACGTCGTTCGATGTCGGCGAACCCCGCCTGAATGCGCTGGATGGCCTCGGCCTCCTCGGTCACGACCCGGTCGCGCAGCTCGCGCTCTCGCTGGCGCAGGCGCTCGGCGACCTCGTGGAGCGCGCGCCGGCGCTCGCGCTCGTGCGACTCGAGCTGTTCGCGAGCCTCTGCGGCGACGTCGCGGGACGTCTTCGCGAACTGCGACTCGAGCGCGGTCAAGCGCTCGCGCTGAGCCTCGCTCGCTGCGTCGAGGCGCTCCGTGTCGAGCGCGAGCCTCGACTCGGCCTCCGCCATCAACTGCCGCTGTCGCTGCGCAAGCGCCTTCAGCTGCGAGGCCAGCGCCTGCTCGGCCCGCTCCAGGTCGCCAGACACGTCGCTGAGCCGCTGCGCGGCGCGCTGCTCGACCTTACCGAGCGCCTCGCTCAGCTCGGCGCCGGCCTTGCGCTCGCGTTCTGCGAGGGCGACGCGCCGCTCCTCGGCGATCTTGCGCTCCTCGGCGACCAGCCTCGAGAGTGAGTCCGCGCGCGCGCGCGCAAGTGTCCGCTCGAGCTCCGCGGCGCGCGCTTCGACCTCCGTCGAGACGAGCGCCTCCAGGCGCTCCTCGGCCTCTTCGAGCCGCCCGTCGACCCGCAGCGCCTGCGAGACGAGACGTGCCAACGCGAGCGTTCCCAGCTGGAGCGCGGCGCACACCGTCAAGCCACCGGCGGCGACCGCGAGCTCTCGGGACGGCTCGAAGGCGAAGACGACCCAGCCGGCGGCCGCCGCGGTCGCGACAGCGACGGCCAGCCCGCGCAGCAACGCGATGGAGGCGCGGCCGGCGACCGTCGCCGCGACCGAGGCGAAGACGGCGACGACCGCTCCCGCAAAGACGAGCTCGAGGACGACCTCCGCGCGCACGGCGGCCATGCTACGCCAGCCTGAGCACGAGGAGAGCGCCCGCGAGGGCGACGTTGGCGGCCGCGAGCGTCTTCAGCGCGCGCTCGGGGGCCGCGGTCAGCAGCTCGCGCGTGAGCGGCTCGCGGCTGCCGTCGCGGAGCTCGAGCGTCCCGTCCACCGCTGCGACGCGCCGGCGCAGGTTCCGTACCGGCGTCGACAGCACTCGCTGCGCGTAGCTCAGGAGCGTCGCATACGCCGCCGCCAGCACCGCCTCCCAGGTGATCGTTCCTGCGCAGGCGAAGTAGCCGGTCAGGAGTGGAAAAGCGCCCCACGCGAGGGCGAAGCCGAGGCCGTTGTGGATCGAGCCGCGCAGCAGCTCGAGGTTGTAGACGGGCACGAGCGCCGCGCCGACCCCGACGAACGCGAGCAGCCAGCCATTGACGGCGACCGCGCCGGCGATTCCGATTCCGACGGCGCCGACGAGCGGGACGATGCTGAGCGCGATCAGCACACTGCGGGGAATCTGCGTCTCGAGCGGCCGGCCGTTGAGCTCGTCCAGCGCGTGGGCGGAGACGCCGAGGGCGAGGAAGAACGCCGCGGCCGTCGCGAGCAGCCTCCCCTCGTACACGTGCGGGGCGAGGCACGCGCCGATCGCGACGTAGCTCAGGTGCCAGGCGGTGTAGGGCGGGTGGAGGAGCGTGACGTAGTCGCGCCAGCCTCCCGGCGCGAGGGCGTAGAAGGCGGGGCGCGCCTCGGTCACGCGCGTCGGCCCCAGAGGACGGTGCAGCCGCCGAGGCTGAGCCGCCTGACCTCGACGTCGGCGAAGCCGGACTCGCGCATCGTCGCCGCGAGGCGCGGCACGGGCCAGCTCCGGTCGAACTCGCGGATGCTCCGGCCGAGGAAGCGGCCGACCTCGTGCCAACCGGGCGAGATTGCCCGCCCGAGCACCGGCAGTCCGAGATCGACCCAGAGGTCCCATGCGGTTCGCTGCACCACGCCCGGCGGGACACCGAAGTCCAGCAGCGCAGCCGTGGCGCCCGGGCGCACCACGCGTGCGAGCTCGCGCAACCCCGCGGCAAGGTCGTCGAGGTAGCGCAGCAGGTACGCAGCCGTCAGCCCGTCGAAGCAGGCATCCTCGAAGGGAAGCTCCTCTGCGCTCCCCTCGACGAGTCGCACACGCTCCGTCTCGGCGGCAAGCGCAATCCGTCGTCGTCCCTCCTCGAGCATCTCCCGGCTCTGGTCGACCCCCACCACGGAACAGCCGGTCTGGCGCACGAGCTCGAGGGCAACGGCAGCCGTGCCCGCCGCGACGTCGACCACCGTGTCCTCCGGGCCGACGGGAAGACGTGAGACGAGGAAGCGCCGCCAGCGCGGATCCTGACCGAACGAGAGAACGTTGGCGTAGCGGTCGTACGTCGGTCCGAGCGGCGCGAAGAGCCCGCGCGCGAGCCCGGTCCGGGTCTCTGCCACGCGGTGAGCCTAGCTCGGCTTCGCGAGCCCTCTGGCAAGACCGGGCAAAGCGCGGTATCGTCGCGCTGCCGTTCGGCCCCGGACGCGAAGGGAGACCGAATGCCATTCTGTTCAGGCTCGAGGCCGAGGACGGCACGCCGGCCGATCCGCCGATGCTGCACACGTCAGTGCCCACCTGGAGGGCCGGCGACGAGATCCCGCTCGGGCGAAGGGCGCTCCGGGTGGTGGAACTCCGCGACGACGAACCCGACGAACCGCCGGTACTCGTCGTGACCGAGGCATGAGGCTGCTCGGGCAGCTTTAGAGTCCTCGCCCCGATGGATCTCGAGCGCGAGCTGCGGAGAATCGCCGAGGCGGCGGGGGCGTTCGCCGGGGAGGGGGAGGAGGTCGCCGGCATCGTGCCCGCGGAGCCGGGGAACGGGATTCACCTCTACGTCTGTGCCTTCGGCGTCGAGGCGCAGACGAGCTGGCTCGTCCTCGATGCGACCGGCGTGCCGGTGCAGGACCGCTCGCTCGTCCACGACGCGGTCTCGATCGCGGCGCTCTGCGAGGTGGCCGAGGACGCGGCGGGAATCGAGCCGGACGAGCTGCGCATAGCCAGTCCGGCGCTGCTCGACGAGCTCGGCGCGCAGGGCGGGGTCGACGTGGCGGCCGCGATCACGGGCGCGACGGAGACGATCGCGGAGCTGGCGCGCGACGTGGAGCGCGGCTACAAGCGACCGCTGAGCTAGTCTGCGGCGATGGAAGGCGGTGGCTTCAACTTTCCCTTCGGCGGCGACCCGGAGGACCTGATGCGGAGCCTGCGG
>Ga0126311_10000080_pt1 | contig 47465 bp, 53 predicted proteins | sample Plot61_FD_92539 | JGI IMG/M metagenome (GOLD analysis project Ga0126311, IMG submission 92539) | Serpentine soil microbial communities from UC McLaughlin Reserve, CA, USA - Plot61 | ecosystem: Environmental > Terrestrial > Soil > Grasslands | place: USA: UC McLaughlin Reserve, Lake County... | reverse complement strand
GGCCGAGCGGGCGTGTCGCGCGATCGCCTATCGCAACGCCGGCACCTTCGAGTTCCTGCTCGGGCCCGATCGCTCGTTCTACTTCATCGAGCTGAACGCGCGGCTGCAGGTCGAGCATCCGGTCACCGAGCTCGTGACGGGAGTCGACATCGTGCGCGAGCAGCTGCGGATCGCCTCCGGGGACGCGCTCGAGCGGACCGGCCGCACCGAGCGGCGCGGCCACGCCATCGAGGTGCGCCTGAACGCGGAGGACCCGCGCAACGACTTCGCCCCGGCGCCGGGTCGGATAGCGCGCTTCCGGCCGCCGCTCGGGCCGGGCGTGCGGCTGGACACGCACGTCGAGGACGGCTACCTCGTGCCGCCGCACTACGACTCGCTGCTCGGCAAGCTGATCGCGTGGGACGAGACGCGGCTCCAGGCGATCGAGCGGATGCTGCGGGCGCTCGGCGAGCTCGTGCTCGAAGGAGTCCCGACGACGCGGGAGCTCGCGCTGGACATCCTGCGCAGCGAGGAGTTCGGCAGCGGCCGCTACTCGACGGGCTATCTCGCCGAGGCCGCGCCGCGCCTTCCGGCGATCGCCGGCTCGTGACCGAACCCCTCGTCTTCAACGGCCCCGAGGGTTCGATTACCGTCGCCTCTGCAGCCCTCACCCGCCTTGTCTCGCGTGCCGTCGCGGGCGTCGACGGCGCGAGACTGCGCCGGCCGCGGCGGACGGTCGAGGTGGCGCACGCGGACGGGCACGTGACGGTCTCCCTCGAGCTCACGGCCAGCCACGGCAGCTCGCTGCCCGACGTCGCGCGGGCGGTGCAGGAACGCGTTGCCGTGGCGGTCGCGGGCGCCTCGGGGCTCGAGGTCGAACGTGTCGACGTCGAGATCGGGGAGGTGGTGTGACCGTCGGTCGCCGGGCGGCGCGCCGCACTGCGCTCGTCCTGCTCTACCAGTGGGACGTGACGGGGCAGGAGCTCGCCACGCTCTTCGCAGGCGAGATCGATCCGTTCTCGCGCGAGCTCGCCGAGGACGTCGTCGCGAACCATTCGGTGCTCGACGCACGCATCACGGCGGCCGCCTACGACTGGACGGCCGACCGCCTCGGCGCGCTCGAGCGGAACATCCTTCGCATGGGCATTCTCGAGCTCGACCGCGGCGAGGTGCCGGTCGAAGTGGCGATCGACGAGGCCGTCTCCCTCGCCAAGCGGTATTCGTCCGAGGACGCGGGCAAGCTCGTCAACGGCATACTCGGCCGGATCGTCAAGGAGAGGACACCGTGAGCATCATCGCGGCAGCGGGTTTGGACGGCAGCACCGGCAAGGCCGATGCTGCCTCCAGCACGGCATCGGCAAGCGATGCCGGGGGCCGGATCAGCAAGGAGAGGACACCGTGAGCGACGAAGCCGAGCAGCGCCTCCGGAGCGCCGAAGAGCTGCTCGACCGGCTGGAGCGGACGCGCGCTCGTCTGGAGGAGACGAAGGACCCCGACGAGGCAATCGAGATCTTGACGGAGCTCTCCGAGATCGCGAAAGAGGTCGAGGCGCAGCTACAGCAGGCAAAGCGGGAGGCGGAGTCGTGACCTCGCCGGACGAGCTGCGCGGGCTCGTCGAGTCGTACCTCGCCGAGCTCGCGCTGACGCCCGAGCTCGGCGGCCTCGAGGAGTCGATGCGCCATGCGCTTGCGGGCGGTGGTAAGCGGGTGCGGCCGGTGCTGTGCCTCGCGACGGCCGAGGCCGCCGGCGCCGAGCCCGACGCGGCGCTGCCGGCGGCGGCCGCGCTCGAGCTCGTGCACAACTTCTCGCTGGTGCACGACGACCTGCCGGCGCTCGACGACGACGAGGTTCGGCGGGGCCGGCCGAGCACGTGGGCGCAGTTCGGGGAGGCGGTGGCGATCCTCGCCGGCGATGCGCTGCTCGCCGAGGCAGTGCGGCTCGCGCTGTCGTATCCGACCTCCGCGGTGGCGCGGGAGCTCGTCCAGGCAACCCTCGGGATGATCGGTGGCCAGCACCTCGACGTGACTGGCGGCGGCGACGATCTCGCGGCGCTGCATCGGCTCAAGACCGGGTGCCTCTTCTCGGCCTCCGTTGCCTGCGGCCTCTGGGTCGCGGAGGTGCCGGAGGGGGAGCAGAAGCCATGGCGCGCGTTCGCCGACCAGGTCGGCCTGCTCTTTCAGATCGTCGACGACATCCTCGATGAGGACGGTTACGTGGTCGAGCACGGGCGGGCCGGGGCCCGGCAGCTGGCGGACGAGGCCGCCGAGCGGGCGCAGGCGTTCCTGGTCGAGATCGCCGCGGACACCTCGGTGCTCAACGGCATCGTCGCCGGCCTCTCGGCGCGGACGTCCTGAAGAAGCGCCTCGACGTGCTCCTCGTGGAGCGCGGTCTCGCCGAGAGCCGTGCCCAGGCGCAGGCGCTCGTGCTCGCCGGACGCGTGCCGGGCTACGAGAAAGCCGGGGATCAAGTCGACGAGGACGCCCAGCTGTTGGTGTCGGCGCCACCCCGGTTCGTCTCCCGCGGAGGCGAGAAGCTGGCGCATGCGCTCGAGGTGTTCGCGGTTGATCCGGCCGGTCGGGACTGCCTCGACGTCGGCGCGTCGACGGGCGGGTTCACCGACGTGCTCCTGCAGCGTGGCGCCGCGCGTGTGGTCGCGCTCGACGTCGGCTACGGGCAGCTGCACCCTCGCATCCGCGACGATCCGCGCGTGGCGGTGCTCGAGCGGGTGAACGTGCGCGCGGTGTGCGAGCTCCCGTTCGCACCCGAACTCGTCGTCTGTGACGTCTCGTTCGTCAGCGTCCGCAAGGCGCTACCGCCGGCGCTCGCCCTTGCAGCGCCCGGCTGGGAGGCGGTCGCGCTCGTCAAGCCACAGTTCGAGGCGGAGCGCGGCGAGGCGAAGCGGGGGGTCGTCCGCGACCCGCAGGTGTGGCGGCGAGTGCTGCGGGACGTCGCGCATGCGGCGCCGGAGTGGGGGGCCGCCGTCCTCGGCGTCGTAGACTCCGGCCTGCCCGGCCCGAAGGGCAACCGCGAGTTCTTTCTGCACCTCGTCCAGCGCGACCGGCCGGAGCCTCCCGATGACCTCGAGCACTGGATCGACGATGCGACGGCCTGAGGTGCGGCGCATCGCCGTCGTCCCGCATGGGCGCGCCGAGACCGTCGCCGAGCCGCTCGAGCGGCTGCGCACGATCGCCGGGCAGCGAGGCGTCGAGGTCGTCGAGGGAGATGCGACCGCCGTCGATCTCGCGGTCGTGCTGGGGGGAGACGGCACGATGCTGCGGGCGCTCCAGGCGTTCCTCGGGACCGACGTGCCGGTGCTGGGGGTCAACTTCGGCCGTGTCGGTTTCCTCGCGTCGGTGGAGGCGGGCGCACTCGAGGACGGCGTCGGCCGCGCCTTCGCCGGCGAGTACGAGGTCGTCGAGCTCCCCGCTCTCGAGGCGTCGGCCGGCGGCGGGAGCTGGCAGGCGGTGAACGACGTCGTGGTGACGAGCTCGACGGTGGGGCGGATGATCGAGCTCGGGTGGGCGATCGGCGGCGAGGAGCTCGGCGCGCAGCCGTGCGACGGCCTGATCTGCTCCACGCCCTCGGGCTCGACCGCGTACAACCTCTCGAACGGAGGGCCGGTGCTCGTGTGGGGGCTCGATGCGATGGCACTGACGTTCGTCGCCCCGCACTCGCTGCACGCGCGGCCGCTGGTCGTGCCGCGCGGCCGCGGGCTGACGGTGACGAACCGGTCCGTCGACGTGGCGGCGACGGTGCTCGCTGACGGGCAGCCGGTCCACGAACTGGCGCCGGGCGACCGCGTCGAGGCCCGGCTTTCGAACGAACGCAGCCTGCTCGCGACGTTGCCGGAGAGCACGTTCTTCACCCGCTACCGGCGCACGTTCGTCGAGGAGTAAATAGGCGCAGCATCGGCACAGACGCGTGACACATCTGCGCGGCGGCAGCAGGTACCGTCCCCAACCCCCACCCACCCAGGGGAGCGCGCGCGTGAACAGAATGGCGGCGGCGGCACGGGTCGGTTTGCGCCGGTCGCCGCGCGCCGCGGGCCGACGTAGCATCCCAGGCGTGCTCCGGCGCCTGCGCATCGAGAACCTCGTCCTGATCCGGAGCGCGGAGCTCGCCTTCGCGCCCGGCCTCAATGCGATCACCGGAGAGACCGGCGCCGGCAAGACGATCCTGGCACAGGCGATCGGCCTGCTGCTCGGCGCGCGCGGGGACTCCGGGCTCGTCGGCCCGGACGGCGAGGACGCGTACGTCGAGGCGGAGCTGGAACCGCCACCCGGCTTCTTCGACGACGACGAGCTGGCCGCTCTGGCCGAGCTGGGGCCGCAGGACGAGGAGGGGCTCGTGCTCGCGCGGCGAGTCTTCCGTGACGGCCGCACCCGCGCGTATGCGTGGGGTCGCAGTGCCGCCCGCGAGGACGTGGCGACCGCCGCCGAGCGGCTGATCGCCATGTCGGGCCAGTTCGAGCAGCGACGCCTTGCGCGACCGGCCTACCAGCTCGACGTGCTCGACGCGTACGCCGGGGCCGACCAGCTTCACCGCCGTGCGTCGCTGCGGACGGCGTGGCGCGGGCTCGGCGCCGCGCGCCGGCGCCACGAGGAGCTGACGCAGAACGCCGCAGCCGCCGAGGCGCGGCTGGCCGAGCTACGAGCTCTCGTGGCCGACACGGACGGTTTCGAGCCAGGCGCCGACGAGGCGCTCCGGGACGAACGGGAGCGGCTCCGCCATGTGACGGAGTTGGCCGCGGCCGCTGCAGCCGCCGGAGACGCCTTGGCGCCGGACGAAGGCGAAGGGGCCGTCGCCCTGACCGCGCTTGCGGAACGCGCGGTCGCACCGGTCGAGCGGCTGGCGCCAGAGCTTCAGCGAGCAGGTGACGAGCTGCGCGACGTCGAGCTCCGCCTCCGCGAGACCGCCTCCGATCTGCGCGGGTTCCTCGCCTCGCTAGAGGCCCGGCCCGACCGGCTCGAGCAGGTGGAAGCGGAGCTCGACCGCATCGCCGACGTGCGGAGGCGCTTCCGCTGCGAGAGCTATCAGGAACTGCTGGAGCGGGCAGCCGAGGCACGGGACGAGCTGGCGGCACTCGACGGCGGGGTCGAACCCGTTGCGGCCGCCGCCCGAGCGCTCGCCGAGGCTGAGGCGCGAGCGGAGGAGCTCGTCCGGGAGCTTCGCGCAGCGCGCGCCGCAGCAGCCGAGCCATTCGGCTTGGCCGTCGCCGGCGAGCTCCGCGGGATCGGCCTCGGCGACGGCGAGTTCCGCGTCGAGCTGCGCGAGCGAAATCCCGGCCCGACGGGCGCCGACGAGGCCGCCTTCCTGGTCAGGCCCAACGCAGGGCTCCCGTTTGCACCGGCGGCGGAGACCGCTTCGGGCGGCGAACTCTCCCGTATCGCCCTCGCGATCGCGGCGGTCGGCGGGGGCGAGACGCTGGTCTTCGACGAGATCGACGCGGGGATCGGCGGCGAGACCGCCCATGCCGTCGGCGAGACGCTGCGGCGGCTCGCCTCGCGGGCACAGGTCGTCACTATCACGCACCTGCCGCAGATCGCGTCGCTCGCGGAGCGGCACTTCCGGGTCGAGAAGGTCGCGGGCGACCCGACGCATACGACGATCCAGCAGCTCGGCGAGGACGAGCGGCGCCACGAGCTGACGCGCATGCTGGGCGGCGAGCAGTTCATCTCTGCGCTCCAGCAAGAGCGATGAGCTTCGTCGAGTTCACCGGCCGCGCGCGTCTCGGGCGCCGCACGAAGAACCTGGTCAGCCGGCTTGGCCCCGGCGACGTCGCGATCATCGACCACACCGACATCGACCGCGTCTCCGCCGAGGAGCTGCTCGAGTCCGGCGTCCGCGTCGTGGTCAACGTCTCGCCGTCGCAGTCGGGGCGGTTCCCGAACCCCGGGCCGCTGTTGCTCGTGCGGGGCGGCGTTCGCCTGATCGACGCTCCCGGGGCGGCGCTGTTCGAGGAGCTGAGCGACGGCGAGGACGTCGCGGTGCGCGGGTCGAGCGTCTTCCGCAACGGCACCTGCGTGGCGAACGGGCGCTCGCTCGCCGCCGACGAGCTCGAGCGTGCGCTGGCGGAGCAGCAGAGCCGCGTCACCGAGGCGCTCGAGGGCTTCGCCGAGAACACGCTCCGGTACCTGCGGGACGAGGGGCGTCTGCTGGCGCAGGGGGTCGACTTCCCGCCGCTCGAGACGCGCTTCCGCGAGCGCCACGCGCTCGTCGTCGCGCGCGGCCCCGGCTACAAGCGCGACCTCGCGATCGTGCGCTCGTACGTCCGAGACTTCAAGCCGGTGCTGGTCGGCGTCGACGGCGGCGCCGACGCCCTGCTCGCAACCGCGATGAAGCCCCACGTGATCGTGGGCGACATGGACTCGGTCTCGGACGCGGCGCTGCGCAGCGGCGCGGAGCTCGTCGTCCACGCGTACCGCGACGGCGCAGCGCCCGGCGGTGAGCGTCTCGAACGGCTCGGCCTCGGTTACTCGACCGTCTCAGCGCCGGGGATCAGCGAGGACATCGCCCTTCTGCTCGCCTTCGAGAAAGGTGCCGAGCTGATCGTCGCGGTCGGGACGCACTTCAACCTGACCGAGTTCCTCGAGCGTGACCGCGCGGGGATGTCGTCGACCTTCGTCACGCGGCTGAAGGTCGGCGAGATCCTGATCGACGCGAAGGGCGTCTCGCGCCTTTTCAGCCGGCAGGTCGGGCTCTGGCCGCTGGTCCTGTTCACGGCCGCGGGCCTCGGCGCGGTGGTCGTGGCGATCGTCGCGTCGCCCGGGCTGCGCCGCTTCATCGGCCTCCTCAGCCAGCGCATCCGCGACCTGCTCGGGCTCGGGTAGGTGGCGACGTACACCGAGAGTCGCGAGCTGCTCGCGCCGCTCGAGGACGTCTGGCTGTTCATCGCCGAGCCGCACCACTTCTCGGATTGGTGGCCCGGTGTCGGCGGAGTCCACCCGGACCGGCGAGGCCTCGCGCCGGGTGCCCGCTGGACGCTGCACTCGACGATGCGACCGTCGCTCCTGCGGCGGCCGGCCGCCGAGTCGACGCTGCTCGTGCGCGAGGTGGAGGCGCCGCTTCGGGTCTCGTGGCACATGACGGCCGAGCGGCTGGACGCGCAGCTCGAGCTCTCCGACGCCGGCGATCACCACACGCTGGCGCGCCTGACCGTCAGTGGCCCCTTCATCGTCGGGCTGCGCCGCTCGCTGCCGCGGAACGCGCTCAAGCGGCTGCACGCCCTGTGCCAGACTGCCGCGGAGCTCTGAGATGTTCGACCTCCGCTACCACGTCGCGTCGCTCGCCGCGGTCTTCCTCGCCCTGATCATCGGGATCCTGGTGGGCGTCGGCATCTCCGACCGCGGCCTTGTCGACAAGGGGAAGTCGAAGCTGCTCGAGGATCAGGTGGCGAGCCTGCAACGGCGGCTGGACGCGACGGCGCAGCAATCGACCAGCCGCACCCGCGAGCGGATGGCGGCGCAGAGCTTCATCAGCGAGGCGTATCCGGCGCTCGTGCGCAACCGTCTGCGCGGGAAGAAGATCGCCGTCGTCTTCGTCGGCCCCGTCGACGGCGGCGTCCGCACGGCCGTGAAGAAGGCACTCGCCGACAGTGGCGCCGAGCAGCTACGGCTCAGGGCTCTGAAGGTGCCGATCGACGTGCGCCAGCTCGACGCGACGCTAAACGGCGAGCCGGCGGGAAAAGGGCTGCGCGGAAAGAGGCACGTCGACGCGCTCGGGCGGGCGCTGGGCCAGGAGTTGATGCTCGGCGGGTCAACGCCACTCTGGGACTCGGTCACGGATGCCCTCGTGCAGGAGCAGGCAGGCGGGACGCGGGCGCCGGCCGACGGCGTGGTCGTCGTGCGTACGGTGACCCCGCAGCGCGGGGCGACGAGCCGCTTCCTGGTCGGGCTCTACTCCGCGCTCGCCTCGTCGGGGGGGCCGGCCGTCGGCGTCGAGCCGAGTGACTCGGCGGACTCGGCGACGAAGGTCTTCACGCAGACCGGCCTCTCGACCGTGGACGACGTCGACACGCCGGTCGGCCGGCTGGCGACCGTGCTGCTGCTGGCCGGAGCGCCGCCGGGTCATTACGGCGTGAAGGACTCGGCGAGTGACGGCACGCTGCCGCCGCTCGGCGTCCCGGGTGGCTGAGCCGCTCGCGATCCTGATCGCGGCGCGGGACGAGGAGGCGCGCATCGGCGCGACGGTCGAGGCGCTGCGCCATTCGTTTCCAGACGCCGAGGTGCTCGTTGCCGACGACGGCTCGCGGGACTCGACCGCCGCGGCTGCGAGGCGGGCTGGGGCGCGAGTCGTACCGCTGCCGCGCCTCGGCAAGGGCCAGGCCCTGACGCTGGCCGAGCGCGAGGCCCCACCCGGAGCGCTGCTGCTCTGCGACGCCGACGTCGAAGGCGAGCTCGCGACGCTCGCCCGTGGCGGCACCGACCTCGCGATCGCGGCGTTCGCCGAGCGGCAGGGCGGCGGCTTCGGCGTCGCGAAGCGGACGGCTGCGGCGCTGATCCGCGCCCGCGGCGGCTTCGAGGCGCGCGAGCCGCTTTCGGGTCAGCGCAGGCTCTCGCCGGCAGCGCGGGAGGCGTGCTTTCCGTTGGCGCCGGGCTTCGGGTGCGAGGTACGGATGACGATCGACGCCGTGGGCGCGGGACTGCAGGTCGAGGAACGCGAACTCCCGCTCCGCCACCGGTCGAGCGTCCGCGACCTGCGCGGCTTCGCGCACCGCGGCCGTCAGCTGCTCGACGCGGTCCTCGCGTGCGGCCCGACGGCCACGAACCACCGCTGCTTGCGGCTCCCGCTCGTCGGCGCTCTGGTCGCCCTCGGCGGCGCGCGCGCACCCGTAGGGATCAGGCTCGGAGTTGCCGCGGCCGTTGGGCTGGGACTCGTCGACGACCTCTGGAGCGGCCCGGAGCGTGGGTTCCGGGCGCACCTGAGACGCGGCTCCACGACCGGTGTGGCCAAGGCCGTCGGCATCCCCGCGGCCGCCTTCGCCGTCACGAGATCGGTCCGTGGCGCCGTCCTCGTCGCGCTCTCGGCCAACGCCGTGAACCAGCTCGACACGCGGCCCGGCCGCGCGCTGAAGATCTTTCTCGCCGCCGCCGCTCTCGTCCGCGGTCCGGCGACGAGCTACGTCCCGCTGGCCGTCCTCCTCGCTCCCTACGATCTCCGCGAGATGACGATGCTGGGCGACGCGGGGGCGAACGGTCTGGGCGCCCTGCTAGGTTATGGATCCGTGGGCAAGCTCACGGCCAGGGGTCAGATCCTTTCCATCGCAGCGCTCGCCGCCCTCACCGTCGTGGGCGAGACCAGGTCGCTCGGAACGTTGATCGAGCGGACGCCGGGCCTCTCGTACCTCGACCGGCTCGGGCGCGCCTAGTGGCGAACCGGCCGCCGAAATACGTCTTCGTCACGGGCGGCGTCGTCTCCTCGCTCGGCAAGGGCATCACCGCCGCCTCCCTCGGCCGCCTGCTGAAGGCGCGCGGCCTTAAGGTGCAGGTGCAGAAGTTCGACCCGTACATCAACGTCGACCCCGGCACCATGAGCCCCTTCCAGCATGGGGAGGTCTTCGTCACCGAGGACGGCGCCGAGACGGATCTCGACATCGGCCACTACGAGCGCTTCATCGACGAGAACCTCTCGCGGACGGCGAACCACACCGCCGGTGCGATCTGGGACCGGGTGATCCGGAAGGAGCGCAAGGGCGAGTACCTCGGCTCGACGGTGCAGGTGATCCCGCACATCACGAACGAGATTAAGGAGCGCATCCGCAGCGCGACCGAGGCGAGCGACTGCGACGTGGTCGTGACCGAGATCGGCGGCACCGTGGGCGACATCGAGTCGCTCCCGTTCATGGAGGCGATCCGCCAGTTCCGCCGGGAGGCCGGGCCGGAGAACGTCTGCTACGTCCACGTCACGCTCGTGCCGTTCATCGAGACCGCGGGTGAGCTGAAGACGAAGCCGACGCAGCACTCGGTCAACGAGCTGCGCCGCATCGGCGTGCATCCGGACATCATCGTCGCCCGCTCCCGCGATCCGATCTCCGCCGACATTCGCGAGAAGATCGCCCTCTTCGCCGACCTCGACCCGGCCGCGGTGATCGCGAACCACGACGTCCCCGACCTCTATCTCGTGCCGTCGGCGCTGCAGGCAGAGGGTTTCGACCAGCTCGTCTGCGACAAGCTCGGCCTGGGGGAGGGCGAGGCGCAGCTCGGCGAGTGGCTCGCGCTGACCGAGCGCATCCGCGCCGAACGGGCCGGCGACGTCGAGATCGCGCTCGTCGGCAAGTACGTCAAGCTCCAGGACGCCTACCTGTCGGTGCACGAGGCGCTCAAGCACGCCGGCGTCCACCACGGCTGCTCCGTGCGCGTGCGCTGGTTCGACGCCGAGGGCATGTCGCTCGAGGAGGCGCAGGCCGAGCTGGAAAGCGTCGACGGCGTCCTGATCCCTGGCGGGTTCGGCTCGCGCGGCTGGGAGGGCAAGATCCTCGCCTGCCGCGTCGCCCGCGAGCACGAGATCCCGTACCTCGGCGTCTGCCTCGGGATGCACGTCGCGGTCAGCGAGTTCGCGCGCCACGTCGTCGGCCTCGAAGGCGCGAACTCGACGGAGATGGACCCGGAGACGCCGTTCCCAGTGATCGACCTGCTCCCCGAGCAGAAGGAGATCGAGGATCTCGGCGGGACGATGCGTCTCGGGGCGCAGGCGGTGGAGCTCGCAGAGGGGACGCAGGCGCTGCGCGCGTACAACGAGCTCGTCATCCACGAGCGGCACCGGCACCGCTACGAGGTGAACAACCACCTCCGCCGGCAGCTCGTCGACGGGGGCCTCGTCGTCTCCGGGACGTTCCAGGAGGGGCGGCTCGTCGAGATCGTCGAGCTGCGCGACCACCCCTGGTTCGTCGCGAGCCAGTTCCACCCGGAGTTCAAGTCGCGGCCGACACGGCCGGCGCCGCTCTTCCGCGACTTCGTCGGCGCGGCGTTCGCTCGTTCACGCGAGCGCGTTGACGCTGCGGTTGCCTCGTCGAGCTAGGTCTCGGGCCAGAGCACGGCCACGTAGTACGTGAGGCCGGCGATCGCGGTCTCGCTCGAGCGGTGGCGGAAGGTGCGCCTGGTGCCGTCCTTGCAGCGGACGGTCGTGCGGCCGGCGAGCTCGCCCGCGGCGATCATCGCCTCGAACTCGCCCTCGGCCTCGGGATAGCCGGCGACATCGGTGACGCGTAGCCGCAGCAGCTCCTCACGCGAATACCCGAGGAGCTTCGTGGCCGTCGCGTTCGCGGCGACGTAGCGCATTTCCTCGTCGGCGACGAGGATCGCGACCGGCGCGTGCTCGACCGCCTCGCCCAGGAGGACGGTCTGGACGAGTGGCTCCGACGACGACGAGCTCATCTATTGAATCTAGCGCGGACGTCTACGATCGCCTAGTGGCGAGGCCAGCCTGGGCACCCGACGTCGTGACGCTCTTCCTCGAGCTCGCGGCACTGCCCAGCCCGCCGGGCGAGGAGCGGGCGGTGGCCGACCGGGTGCTCGACTATCTCGAGGCTCTCGGGCTCGAGGCCGTCGAGGACGGGGCGGGAGCCGAGGTCGGCTCGACGATCGGGAACATCTACTGCCGGCTCGCGCCGAACGGCGGCACCGGCGAGCCGCTCTTCTTTTGCGCGCACCTCGACACGGTGCTGCCCGAAGGGGCGATCGAGCCGCTCGTCGGCGAGGACGAGGTCGTCCGCAACGGGGCCGGCACGATCCTCGGCGCCGACGACAAGTCGGCGGTCGCCGCGATGCTCGAGGCGGCCGCGCGTCTGGTCGGGGACGGCCGGCCGCATGCCGGCGTCGAGCTGCTGTTCACGCCGAAGGAGGAGGTCGGGCTGATGGGCGCCGCGGCGTTCGACTCCGGGCGGCTCGCCGCGAGGGTCGGCTACGTCTACGACCACGCGGGCGCGATCGGCGAGATCGTGGTCGGCGCACCGCACCAGCAGAAGCTCGACGTTCGCTTCCACGGCCGCGCCGCTCACGCCGGCATGTATCCGGAGGACGGTCGCTCAGCGATCGCCGCGGCGGCGCGGGCGGTCGCCGACCTCCGCCTCGGCCGTCTCGACGACGAGACGTCGGCGAACGTCGGCCGGATCGAGGGCGGGACGGCGCGGAACGTGGTGCCGGAGTGGTGCGGCTTCGCCGCCGAGGCGCGCAGCCACGACGAGCGCAAGCTCCCCGAGCTGATCAAGGAGATGGTCGAGACCGTCACCTTCGCCGCGAGCCTCGAGGAATGCGAGGTGGAGACGCAGGTCTCGTCGGTCTCGCCCGGCTACCGCTTCCGCCGCGACGCTGCAGCGGTGCGGATAGCGGCGAAGGCGCTCGAGCTGGTCGGCCGCGACCCGGCGTACATCTTCTCCGGCGGCGGCGCGGATGCGAACGTCTTCAACGACCGCGGGCTCGAATGCGTCAACCTCGCGAACGGGATGACGGACATCCATACCCCGGAGGAGCGGATCGCCGTCGCCGATCTGCACGAGATGGTCGAGGTGACGCTGGCGCTCGTCCACGCCGCCGGCGAGGTCGACGGTGCCGCTTAGCCTGCGGCGCGGGCGCATCTCGGCGATTCACGAGCGGCACGACTCGCTCGTCCGCCTGGAGGTCGACGGCACCGCCTGCGTCGCATACCCGACCGTGACCGGGCCGGTGGCGCTCGAGGACGAGGTGCTCGTGAACGTCCAGGCGCGGGCGCTCGAGCTCGGCTCCGGCGGCTTCGACGTGCTCTACGCCAACCTCACGCGCGGCCTCGACCTTGCGTCGGCCGAGGGCGCCCACGTGATGGTGTTGCCGTACACGCCGCTGCAGCACGCAAGGGTGCACGTCGGGGAGTCGCGAGAGCCGGCGGCGGAGCTCGCAGGGCTGCCGGTCGTCTGTTGCTCGCTTCACAGCCAGGTCGCGCCCGTTTGCGCCGCGCTCGACGGCGCGCGGGTCGCATACGTGCAGCTCGCGGGAGGCGCGCTGCCCGTCTCGCTGTCGGACACGTTGCGAGCGCTGCGCGAGCGGGGGCTCGTCGCGTCGACGGCGGCGGTCGCGCCCTGCTTCGACGCCGACGTGCAGTGCGTATCGGTCGCGTCGGCGCTCGGCTGGGCGCGCGCCGAGCACGACGTCGTCGTCTGCGCGCTCGGCCCCGGCATCGCGGGCACGGGCACGCGCTTCGGTCACGGGGGGGTCGCGGCGGCGGAGGCCGCGAACGCGGCGCTCTCGCTCGGCGGCGCGGCGGTCGTCGCCGCCCGCGTCTCCGGCGCCGACGAGCGTCAGCGCCATCGCGGCGTCTCGCACCACACCGAGGCGGTGCTGGCGCTGGTACGCGGAGAGGTGGTGGTCGGGGAGCCCGCCGACGGCTGGCGCGACGCGTGCGCGGGCCTTCCGCTCTCGCACATGGGCCGCAGCCCGGACGACGACCCCGACTTCTTCGCGGCGGCCTACGGAGCCGGCCTCGCCGCGCGCTCGCTCGTGCGCTGACGAAGGAGCGGCAGCTCGCCGGGCGGCTCGCGGCGCGCTCTGCCGCGCCGCAGAGCTAGGGTTTTCGCGCGATGAAGGTCGGAGTCGTCAAGGAGATCAAGCCGGACGAGTACCGCGTCGCCCTGACGCCCGCCGGTGCGCGTGAGCTCGTCCAGCGCGGTCACGACGTGATCGTCGAGGCCGGCGCGGGCGGGGGCAGCTCGTTCGCCGACGACGCCTACCGCACGGTCGGCGCGAGTATCGCGGGCGTGGAGGAGGTCTGGGCCGACGCAGAGCTGGTGCTGAAGGTCAAGGAGCCGCTGCCCGAGGAGTACCCGCGTCTGCGCGACGGGCTCGTCGTCTTCACCTACCTCCACCTCGCCGCAAGCGAGGAGCTGACGCGCGCGCTCGTCGACAGCGGTGCCGCGTGCGTCGCCTACGAGACGGTCGAGACGGACAGCCGCGCGCTTCCACTGCTCGCTCCGATGAGCGAGATCGCCGGCCGGCTGGCCGCGCAGGCCGGCGCCTACTTCCTGGAGAAGCCGCTCGGCGGCCGCGGGCTGCTGCTCGGAGGCGTCCCCGGCGTCGCGCCGGGGCGTGTGCTCGTGATCGGCGGTGGGATCGTCGGCTACAACGCGGCGGTGATCGCGCTCGGCCTGGGCGCGAACGTCACGATCCTCGAGCGGTCGATCGACCGCATGCGCCACCTCGACGAGATCCTCTCCGGGCGCGTCAGCCTCGTCATGTCCTCGACGCTGCAGATCGAGCAGTCGATCGTCGAGGCCGACGTCGTGTTCGGCGCGGTGCTGATTCCGGGCGCGGTCGCGCCGAAGCTCGTCACGCGCGGGATGGTCCGCGAGATGAAGGAGGGCGCCGTCCTCTGTGACGTCGCGATCGACCAGGGCGGCTGCACCGAGACCTCCCGTCCGACGACGCACAGCGACCCGGTGTACGTGGTCGACGGTGTGACGCACTACTGCGTCGCGAACATGCCGGGGGCCGTTCCGATCACGTCCACCAAGGCGCTCACGAACGTGACGCTGCCGTACGTCGAGGCGATCGCCGACCACGGCCTCGCCGAGGCAGTCTCGCGCGACCCGGCACTGGCCCGGGGTGTGAACGTGCTCGACGGCAAGATCACGTACGAAGCCGTGGCCGAGGCGCATGGGCTCGAGTACGAGCCGCTCGAGGACGTCCTGCCGCTCTCGCCGGTCTAGGGCTACTTCGCGGGGCTGATCCTCACGACGAGCCACGTCGTAGCGGCCGCGAGCAGGATCACGCAGACGATGAAGACCAGCAGGCCGAGCAGTCCCAGGACGACATCCACGACCGACCTAGAATAGCCGCGTGCCGCGCGCTTGCGTGATCGTGCTGGACGCCGTGGGCGCGGGAGCGCTTCCGGATGCCGCCGCCTACGGTGACGAGGGTTCCGACACCCTCGGGAACGTGGCGCGCGCGGTCGGGGGTCTGGACCTGCCGAACCTCGAGGCGCTCGGCCTCGGCAACGTCGAGCCGCTCGAGGGCTGTCGCCCGCAGCCCGGAGCGCCGGCGGTCGCGGGCCGCCTGCTCGAGCGCTCGAAGGGCAAGGACACGACGGCCGGCCACTGGGAGCTGATGGGCGTCGTCACGCCGACGGCGTTCCCGACCTATGCGCAGGGATTCCCGCACGACGTGATCGACCCGTTCATGCACCGCACCGGCCGCGGCGTGCTCGGGAACCGGCCTGCCTCGGGCACGGAGATCATCCAGGAGCTCGGCGAGGAGCATCAGCGCACCGGCAAGTGGATCGTCTACACGTCGGCCGACTCGGTCTTCCAGATCGCGGCGCACGAGGAGACGATTCCGCTCGAGGAGCTGTACGAGGCCTGCCGCAGCGCGCGCGAGATCCTGACCGGGAAGCACGGTGTCGGCCGCGTGATCGCGAGGCCGTTCAGCGGCGATCCAGGAAACTACGAGCGGACGTCCAACCGGCACGATTTCTCGCTTGAGCCGCGGCGGCCGAACTACCTGACGCTCGTTCGCGACGCGGGGCAGACGGTGCGGGGCGTCGGCAAGATCTCGGACATCTTCGCGGGCTGCGACATCGACGAGTCGCGCCCGACCAAGTCGAACGTCGACGGCATCCAGCAGACGGAGACGCTCCTGCGAGACGTCGAGGAGGGCCTGATCTTCACGAACCTCGTCGAGACGGACATGCTCTGGGGCCACCGCAACGACCCGGTCAACTTCCACCGCTGCCTGCAGGACTTCGACCGGCGCCTACCCGACCTGCTCGACGCGCTGCGCGAGCAGGACCTGCTGATCCTCACCTCCGACCACGGCTGCGATCCGACGACGCCTTCCACCGACCACTCACGCGAGCACGCGCTGCTGCTCGCCTACGTGCACGGGCGGAACGCGGCCGGCCGCATCCATGAGGAGGGCGAGTTCGCCGACGTCGGGGCGACCGTGAACGCCTGGCTCGGCGGAAAGTCTCCACGCCGCGGGATTCCGGGCCAGCCGATCGTCGAGCCGTGATCCGACCGGCCGAGCTGATCGAGCGGAAGCGCGACGGCGGCATCCTGACCGCTCCCGAGCTGAACGAGCTGATGCTCGCCTACGCGCGTGATGAGGTGCCCGACTACCAGCTCGCGGCGCTCTGCATGGCGATCTTCTTCCGGGGGTTGACGAGCACCGAGACCCACGCGCTCTGCGAGGCGATGATCGCGACCGGCGACACCGTCGATCTCCATTCGGCACTCGGGCGCAGGGTCGTCGACAAGCACTCGACCGGAGGCGTCGGCGACAAGACGTCGATCGCGGTAGGTCCGATCGTCGCAGCCTGCGGTGTCCCGTTCGCCAAGATGAGCGGTCGCGGTCTCGGCCACACCGGCGGCACGCTCGACAAGCTCGAGGCGATCCCCGGCTTCCGCGTCGAGCTGACGACGGAGGAGTTCGTCGAGCAGGTCAAGGCCGCGGGCATGGCGATCATCGGCGCGAGCGCCGACCTCGTCCCGGCGGACAAGAAGCTCTACGCGCTGCGCGACGTGACGGCGACCGTCGACAACTACTCGCTGATCGCGGCGAGCATCATGTCCAAGAAGATCGCCGGCGGCGCCGACGCGATCGTGATCGACGCGAAGGTGGGCGACGGCGCTTTCATGAAGTCGATCGAGGACGCGCGGGCGCTCGCCGAGGCGATGCTCGACCTCGGCGGCCGAGCGCAGCGCCAGGTCGTCTGCCTGCTGACGGACATGGACCAGCCACTCGGCCGCGCGGTCGGGAACGCGCTCGAGATCCGCGAGGCGATCGCGACGGTGAAGGGCGAGGGACCGGCGGACTTCCTGGAGCTCGTGCTCGCCGCATGCTCACGGCTGCTCGCGGTGTCCGATCTGGGCGTCGACGAGGAGGAGGGCCGGATCCGCGCCATGCAGGCGATCGCCGACGGCTCGGCCTTCGACGCCTACGAACGCTGGATCCGGGCCCAGGGCGGCGACCCGAGCGAGGACGCGCTGGCGACGGCTCCGGTCGTGCGCGAGCTGCCGTCCCGCCGCGAGGGCTACATCTCGACCCTCGGCGCCGTCGCCGTCGGCCAGGCGGCGCTGCATCTCGGCGCCGGGCGGCGTACGAAGGACGACGAGATCGACCATGCGGTCGGGATCATGTGCCTGCGCAAGCGTGGCGACCGCGTTGCGGCGGGCGAGCCGCTCGCCGAGATTCACGCGCCTGGCGAAGAGGCCGCCGATGCCGTGGCACGGAAGCTCGCCGACGCGTACACGATCGCGGACGAGCCGCCGGCCGAGCGCCCGGTCGTGCTCGACGTGCTCGCGTAGCGCGGCCGCCGCACTACGCTGGCCCCGTGCCAGAGCTGCCCGAGGTAGAGACAGTCCGCCGCAGGCTCGCGCCCGCGCTCGTCGGCCGCCGCTTCGACGGGGTCGAGATCGAGGACGCGCGCTTGACGCGCCCGCTCGATCCGCTCGAGGTCGCGGCAGAGCTACAGGGCGAGCGCGTCGCCGTGGTCGACCGCCGCGGCAAGTACCTGGTCGTTCGATTCGACTCCGGCCGCGCGCTGCTCGTCCACCTGCGCATGACCGGGAGCCTGCTGCACGTCCCCGGCGGAGTAGCGCCCGCGGATCCGCACCGACGCGCGGCCGTGCAGCTCGACGACGGCACGAGCCTGATCTACCGCGACGTCCGCCGTTTCGGCACGTGGCTGCTCGCCGAGCCCCGCGAGCTCGAGCGCTACCTCGACGACCGCCTCGGTCGCGAGCCGCTGACGGCTGCGTTCACGACGCGGCGGCTCGCCGAGACGCTGCACGGACGCCGCGCGCCGGTGAAGGCGGCGATCCTCGACCAGCGCCGGCTCGCGGGCGTCGGGAACATCTACGCCGACGAAGCCCTCTGGCGCGCCCGCATCCATCCGCTGCGGCCGGCAGGCGATCTCGACGCCGAGGAGCTGCGCGCGTTGCACCGCGGCATTCGCGCGGCCTTGCGCGCGGGAATCGAGCGCCAGGGCGCGACGCTGCGCGACTACCGCACGCCCGACGGCCGCGCCGGGCGGATGCAGCACGAATTCAGGGTCTACGGCCGTGACGGCGAGCCGTGCGATCGCTGCGGTCGGCCGATCGAGAAGATCCGCGCCGCCGGCCGCGGCACCTGGTTCTGCCCCGGCTGCCAGCTACCGCACACTGCGGACAAGCCGGACGCGTAGACGTTTCAAGCCCCACGCGAGCGGCGATCACGACAAACGTCGAGGACGCCTGGGGGGTCGAGTCGGAGAGCGGGGCGCGAGCCCCGCTCTTCTACGCCGCCAGGTCCTCCAGCTCGCCCTTGCGGTCGAGCTGCCAGAGCTCGGTGTAGCCGCCGATCGGGCGGCCGTCGATCAGGATCTGTGGGACCGTCCAGCCGCCGGTCAGGTCGAGCAGCCGGCGCCGGAAGCCCGGGTCGTCGTCGAGCGAGATCTCCTCGAACACGATCCCGCGCGACTCGAGCAGGGTCTTGGCGCGGACGCAGTAGCCGCACCACCGTGTCGTATACATCTGAACTCTGGCCATCAGCGGTCGAAAACGATCGACAGGCGCGGCGATTCCCGGCCTGTCCCGGCTCTACACTTGAGCCGGATGGCCGGCCGCTCCTACAAGACCGAGGCGGTCGTGCTCCGCTCGTTCCGTCTGGGCGAGGCCGATCGCGTGCTCCACGCCTACACGCTCGACCGGGGCCGTGTCGGTGCGGTCGCGAAGGGCGTGCGCAAGACGAAGTCGCGCTTCGGCGCGCGCCTCGAGCCGCTCAGCCACGTCGAGCTGCTGCTGCACCAGGGAAGGAGCGACCTCCAGACGGTGACCGGTGTCGAGTTGCTGCGGTCGCACCGTGCGTCGCGCGAGCAGCCCGATCGTCTCGGCGTCGGGCTCGTCGCGGCGGAGGCCATGCTGCGGCTCTTCCCGGAGCAGGAGGCGAACGAGCGAGCCTTCCGCGCCCTCGTTCGCTTCCTCGACCTGCTCGACGAGCTCGAGCCGCTGGGGGGACGCGCACAGGCAGACCCGCTCGCGCTCTCTTTCCAGCTCAAGCTGCTTTGGCTGTCGGGCTACCTGCCGCACGTGACGAGTTGCGCCGAGTGCGGCGCCGAGACCGGCCTCGCCGGCTACTCGCCGCGGGCTGGAGGCGCCGTGTGCGGCCATTGCGCGAACGGCGCTCTGCCGCTCTCGCGCGAGGGCGTCGTCGGGATCGAGGACCTGCTCAGGCGGCCGCTCGCCGAGGCGCGCGAGGCGCGTATCACCCCGCTCGGCGCCCGCGAGGCGCTCGGCGTGATCACCGCATCGTACGAGTACCACGGCGGCTTCCGCTTGCGCACCCTCGCCTCCTGAACGAGAAAGCGGGCCCGGCCAGGGGCCCGCTCTCGAGACAGGCGTTCACGGAAAAGGACGCCAACAAGACGGTGGCGCCCCCTGGTTTCTTCCCTAGGATTGAGCCGCTTGGCCGCTCCGACCTATCAGGAGACGATCCGCGCGCTGGAGGGCTACTGGGCCGACTACGGCTGCGTCCTCATGCAGCCGTACCACACCGAGCTCGCGGCAGGAACGATGAACCCCGCGACGTTCCTGCGCAGCCTCGGGCCTCGCCCGTGGAAGACGGCCTACGTCGAGCCCGTGATCCGGCCGCTCGACGGCCGCTACGGCGAGAACCCGTACCGCTTCCAGCACTACTTCCAGTACCAGGTCGTGATCAAGCCGGCGCCGGCCGACGTGCTCGACCTCTACTTCGGCTCGCTCGAGGCGATCGGGATCGACCTCAAGTGCCACGACGTTCGGCTCGTCGAGGACGACTGGGAGCAGCCGACCCTCGGCGCCTGGGGCCTCGGGTGGGAGGTCTGGTGCGACGGGATGGAGATCACGCAGTGGACGTACTTCCAGCAGCTCGGCGGGTTCGACGTCGAGCTCGTGCCCGCCGAGATCACCTACGGCCTCGAGCGGCTGGCGATGTTCCTCCAGGGCAAGCGGAGCGCGTTCGAGCTCGAATGGGCTCCGGGCGTGACCTGGGGCGACGTCTACCTCGAGAGCGAGCGGCAGTGGTCGGCGTACAACTTCGAGCTCGCGCCCGTCGACGTGCTCACGCGCCGCTTCGGCGAGCACGAGGACGAGTGCCGCGCCCTGCTCGAGCGGCGGCTCCCGCTGCCGGCGTACGACCAGGTGCTCAAGGCGTCGCACACCTTCAACCTGCTCGACGCGCGGGGCGCGTTCTCGGCGACCGAGCGCGCGGCGTACATCGGCCGCGTTCGCAACCTCGCCCGCGAGGTCGCGCAGGTCCACCTCGAGCTGGAGCTCGGTGCCGACGCTGCTGCTTGAGATCGGGTGCGAGGAGCTGCCCGCCGGCGCGTGCCGCGAGGCGGCGGCGCAGCTGCCCGTACTCGCCGAGCGCGAGCTCGGCGCCGCGCCCGACCGCGTCTTCGTAGGCCCGCGGCGACTTGCGCTCCGCTTCGACGAGCTTCCGGAGCAGACGGCCGCCGAGTGGGTGAAGGGGCCGCCCGTCGCATTGCGAGAGCAGGCGGCGGCCGGGTTCGCGAAGAAGCACGGTGTCTCGCCCGGCGATCTCGTCGAGCGCGCCGGTTTCCTCGGCATCGAGCGGCCGGGGCGGGCGCTGCGCGATGTCGTTCCCGAGCGGCTCGAGGGGATCGTGCGCGGCCTCTCGTTCTCGAAGTCGATGCGTTGGGACGACAGCGGCATCCGCTTCGGGCGCCCCGTGCGCTGGACGCTCGCGAAGCTGGAGGCCGAAACCGTCGTCGGCGACGCCACGTTCGGCCACCGCTTCAGCTCGGGGCAGGTCGAGATCACCGCCGCCAGCGAGTACGAGGCGCGGCTGCGCGAAGCCGGCGTCGAGCCGGATGCCGACGAGCGCCGCCGCCAGATCGTCGAGGGCCTCGAAGGGATCGGCTCGTGGAGCGACCCTGCCGACGTGCTGGCCGAGGTCGTCTACCTGGTCGAGAGCGTCCAGGTGCTGGAAGGCAGCTTCGACGAGCGCTTCCTCGACCTCCCCGAGCGCGTCGTCGTGACGGCGATGCAGTCGCACCAGCGCTACTTCCCGCTCGGCGGCAACCGCTTCGCGTTCGTCGCGAACGGGGGCGATCCCGACCTCGTGCGCGCCGGGAACGAGAACGTGCTCGAGGGACGGCTCGACGACGCCACCTTCACCTTCGCCCGCGACGCGGCGATCGGCATCGACGCGCTGGCCGAGCGCCTCGCTGCGATTACGTACTTCCAGGGCGGCGGCTCGTTTGCGGACAAGACCGAGCGGCTGCGACGGCTCGTGCAGGAGCTCGGCGGCGGCGACGCGACGCTCGAGGCGGCACGGCTCGCGAAAGCCGACCAGGCCTCCGAGCTCGTACGGGAGTTTCCCGATCTCGAGGGGTACATCGGCGCCGAGTACGCACGGCTCGCCGGGTACCCCGACGCCGTCAGCTCCGCGATCGAGGAGCAGTATCTGCCGGACGCCGCGCGCGGTCCGCTGCCGCAGACGGAGAGCGGGAAGGTCCTGGCCGCCGCGGACAAGCTGGAAGCGCTCGCGACGTCCTTCTCGCTCGGCCACAAGCCGTCCGGCTCGCGCGACCCGTACGGCCTGCGCCGCGCGGCGATCGGGCTCGACCGGCTCGCCGTCGAGGGTGGGCTCATCGTGCCGCGTTCGCTGCTGCCGGACGAGGTGCGCGAGTTCGTCGAGGAGCGGCTCGAAGCGCTGCTGGACGTGCCCGTCGAGTACGTCCGCGCCGCACGTGCATCCGCCGCCTCGGACCTGGCCGGCGTCGCACGTGTGGCCGAGGCGCTGCACGCCGAGCGCGAGTCGTCTGACTTCGACGGCGTCTACACGGCGTTCGAGCGGGCGCACCGGCTGGCCGGCAAGTCGGCGGACGACGCTGCGGACGAGGTCGACCCCGCTCTGCTGAAGGAAGACGCGGAGCGGGCGCTTGCCGACGGTCTCGCGCAGGTCGAGCTCGACGGCGACGTGCGGCAGGCGCTCGCCTCCGGCGCGACGCTCGCGCCGCTGATGGAGCGCTTCTTCGACGAGGTGCTGGTGATGGACGACGACGAGGCCGTGCGTGCGAACCGGCTGCGCCTGCTGCTCGACGTGCGCGACGCCCTCGGCCGCCTAGGCGACTTCTCGCAGATCCCGCGCTAACCGCGACTAGGCTCCTTCCGCATGAACAAGCCTCCCGTCGAGCTCCACGTCATCTCCGACTCCACCGGTGAGACGGCGGTCCGGCTCGTGCACGCGCTCGAGGCGCAGTTTCCGGAGCAGGAGTTCGAGGAGATTCGCCACCCGCGCGTCGAGACCGTCGACGACCTGCATCTCGCGCTAAACCGCGCGAAAGGCCGCTCGGCGGTGATCATCTACACGCTCGTCCACCCGGAGCTGCGCGAGGCGGCCCGGGCGCTCTGCCGCCGCTACAAGCTCCACTACTGCGACCTGCTCGGCCACCCGATCGACGCCGTCGCGCGGGTTGCGGGGGTCGCCGCCAAGATGAAGCCGGGGGCGCGGCCGCCGCTCGACTCGAGCTACTTCAAGCGAATGGCGGCGATCGAGTTCGCGGTCAAGTTCGACGACGGAGTCGGCGCCGGCCTCTACGACGCCGACATCGTGCTCGTCGGCGTCTCGCGGACGTCGAAGACGCCGCTCTCGATGTACCTCGGCTACCTCGGCTACAAGACGGCGAACGTGCCGGTGGTGAAGGGCATCGAGCCGCCGTCGGCGCTCTTCGAGATCGACGCAGCGAAGATCGTCGGGCTGACGATCGACGCCGAGCGTCTGCGCGAGATTCGCAAGCAGCGGGCGCGGCGGCTAGGCGGAGGCGAGCGCGCGTACGCGGAGCTGCTCGAGATCTACGCGGAGCTCGAGGAGGCGGAGACGCTGCACCGGCGCCTCGGCTGTCCCGTGATCGAGATCTCGGACCTCTCGATCGAGGAGACGGCGGCGCGCGTCATCCGCCTCGTCGAGCAGCGGCGGGTCGAGCAGCGGCCGCGCGCGAAAACGCCGGTCCGGTGAGGCCGAAGCCGCCGGTTCCGCGCTGGCGCTGGGCGACGTGGTGGGCGATCCTCGGCGGCGCGGTCGTCATCTTCTACGTGCTGCTGACGCCGATCTGGATCGGCCTGCGCGGCGCGGCCTGGCTGGCCGACTTTCGCGCGCGCCGCAGGCCCGACTACCGGCCGCCGGTGGCGTAGACGGCGCCGGCGAGCCACGGCGCGAGGTCCACGAGGAAGCCCGGCTCGACGGCGTGCGGCAGCGGGTATTCGCGGTAGAGCGGCTCGGTGCCCCCTGCCTCGAGGGCCTGCCGGGCGCGGCGGCTCCACTCGACGGAGATCACCTGGTCGAAGGTGCCGTGCCCGATCGCGATCGGAGGCAGCGGCGGCTCTAGGTCGAGCTCCAGCCCTTCGACGGTCGGGATGAAGCCGCTCAACGCGACGAGTGCCGCCGGCCGCGTCCGGCCGCTGCCGAGGCCGAGCGCATAGGTCATGACGCCGCCTTGCGAGAACCCGCCCAGGACCGTGCGCTCGAAACCGATGCCCTTCTCGGCGACGAGCCCGTCGAGCCAGGACGTCACTGCCCGGTAGGTCGAAGCGAAGGTCGCGGGATCTGGATAGCCGATCTCCCGAACCGCGTACCAGTGCGCCCCACCCGGCGGCAGTGAGAGGGGCCCGCGCGGTGTGACCCCGAGCAGCCGTCGCTCCGGGTCGAGGACGTCGAGGAGCGGGAAGAGATCGTGCTCGTCGGCGCCGCGGCCGTGGAAGAGGACGAGCAGGCCCTCCGGCTCGCGTGCGGCCGGGCGCTCGAGGTGGGAGATCGTCACCTGGCCGCGCGGATCGCGCGCGCGTCCGGCAGCGGCGTCAGCACGCCCTCGAGCCGGTCGCGGAGGTGCTCGTAGCTCGGCGGCAGCGAGAGCCGCTCGCCGAGCGTCTCCAGCGGCTCGTCGGCGGTGAAGCCGGGGCCGATCGTCGCGATCTCGAACAGCACGCCGCTCGGCTCGCGGAAGTAGATCGACTTGAAGTAGAAGCGATCGATCACGGGCGTGGGGGAGGCGCCGCTCTCGGCGACCCGGCGCTGCCACGCCTCGTGCTCGTCCATGGGCGACGCCCACGCGACGTGGTGGACCGTGCCCGCGCCGGGGACGCCACGCTCCTCCGAGCGGTCATAGGCGTAGAAGCCGCCACGCACCTCGCCGCGCACCTCCCAGACGGTCTCGTCGGCGGAGCCGAATTCGAGCGTCTGCTCGAGGAAGCCGCGGCTCTGCTCCGGGTCGTGGGCGGACGCCCGGACGCCGTGGAAGCCTTGCAGCGCGTATTCGCTCGGCACCTCCGGGTGGTCAGCCGTCAGCGGCTCGTCGGGCGTCTCGACCGCCGAGAGCGAGTGCCGCAGCCCCTCGGGATCGCGAAAGGCGATGCTGCCGTCGGCGGAGCGCTCGGCGGCTATCCCCTCCTCGGCGAGCCGCTTCTCCCAGAACTCGAGCGCTTCCGGCGACGCGACCCGCCAGCCGACGGTGTGCACCATCCCGGCGCCGGCCTTGCCGCGGCGGGCGCCTGGATACTCGAAGAAGGTGATGTCGTTCCCCGGTGCGCCTTCCTCGTCCCCGTAGAAGAGGTGGTAGACGGTCGGATCGTCCTGGTTGACGCTCTTCTTGACGAGCCGCAGCCCGAGCACCCGGGCGTAGAAGTCGACGTTCCTCGGCGCGTCGCCGGTGATCGCCGTGACGTGGTGGACGCCTTCGAGCTTCACGGCGCAAGCGTACCGGCCGGGTTGCTCCGTCCGCGCTATGGGAAGATCCGCCCCGGAATGCGACGGAACGGACGCTTCGTCTTCGACTTCGACGAGCCCTCCAAGGGCGGCCGCGAGCTGCTCGGCGGGAAGGGCATCGGCCTGGCCGAGATGACGCTGCTCGGCGTGCCGGTCCCGGCCGGCTTCACGATCACGACCGACGCCTGCCGCGCCTACACGGCCAACGGACAACAGCTTCCCGACGGGCTGGCCGAGGAGATCGACGAGCACATCGACGCGCTCGAGCGCAGGAGCGGGAAGCGTTTCGGCGACCCGGAGGATCCGCTGCTCGTCTCGGTCCGCTCCGGTGCGGCGGTCTCGATGCCCGGGATGATGGACACGATCCTCAACCTCGGCCTGAACGACGTCGCCGTCGAAGGCCTCGCGCGGAGCACCGGCAACCCGCGCTTCGCCTACGACTCCTACCGTCGCCTGATCCAGATGTACGGCGAGGTCGTCGACGGCGTCGACGCGCATCGCTTCGAGCAGGCGCTGACCGACCTGAAGGCCGTACGAGGCGTGCAGCAGGACGTGGAGCTCGGCGCCGGCGACCTGCGCGAGCTCGTCGGCACGTTCAAGGAGATCTACGCGGAGGACACGGGCACGTCCTTCCCCCAGGACGCGCGCGAGCAGCTCGGTCGAGCCGTGCGCGCGGTCTTCGAGTCGTGGGACACGCCGCGGGCGCAGGTCTACCGCCGTGCGCACCGCATCCCGGACGACCTCGGCACTGCCGTCAACGTCGTGCAAATGGTCTTCGGCAACAAGGGCGAGGGCTCGGGCACAGGCGTCGCGTTCACGCGCGACCCCTCGACGGGCGAGCAGGGCCTCTACGGGGAGTTCCTCGCCGACGCGCAGGGCGAGGACGTCGTCGCCGGCATTCGCACCCCCGAGCCGCTCGCGTCCATGCGCGACCGACTGCCCGACGCGTTCGCGCAGCTGACCGAGACGATGCGCCGGCTGGAGGAGCACTACAAGGACGTGCAGGACATCGAGTTCACGGTCGAGGACGGCCGGCTCTACCTGCTGCAGACGCGGTCGGCGAAGCGGACCGCGGCGGCGGCGCTGAACGCGGCGGTGTCGATGGTCGACGAGGGCCTGATCTCGCGCGAGGAGGCGGTCGCGCGCATCGACCCGGCTCAGCTCGACCAACTGCTGCACCCGATGATCGACCCGGGCGCGCAGCTCGAGGTGGCGGCGCGCGGCCTCAACGCCTCGCCGGGCGCCGCCTGCGGCGCGGTCGTGCTCGACGCGGACAAGGCCGCGGAGCGCGGGAAGGCCGGGGAGAGCGTCATCCTCGTCCGCTGGGAGACGACGCCCGATGACATCCACGGACTGATCGAGGCGGCTGGGATCCTGACGGCGCACGGCGGCATGACCTCGCACGCCGCCGTCGTGGCACGCGGGATGGGCAAGCCGTGCGTCGCGGGCTGCGAGGAGCTGACGATCGACCTCGAGCAGCGCACGCTGACGATCGGCGGCCACCGCCTCTCGGAGGGCGACACGATCACGATCGACGGCGGCACCGGTCGCGTCGTCGCCGGCGCGGTCGATCTCGTCCCGCCGCAGATCAACGAGGACTTCGAGACGATCCTGGTCTGGGCGGACGAGCTGCGGCGCCTGAAGGTACGCGCCAACGCGGACACGCCCGACGACGCGGCCAAGGCGCGCGAGTTCGGCGCGCAGGGCATCGGCCTCTGCCGCACCGAGCACATGTTCATGGCCGAGGACCGGCTCCCAGTGGTCCGCGAGATGATCATGGCTTCGGGCGAGGAAGAACGGCGAGCGGCGCTCGACCGCCTGTTGCCGCACCAGCAGTCCGACTTTGAGGGGATCTTCGAGGCGATGGCGGGGCTTCCGGTCACGATCCGCCTGCTCGACCCGCCGCTGCACGAGTTCCTGCCACCGCTCGACGAGGCGCAGGACGAGCGCATGCGCGAGCGGATCAAGGCGCTGCAGGAGTCGAACCCAATGCTCGGCACGCGCGGCTGCCGCCTCGGCCTGCTGTGGCCGGAGGTCTACGAGATGCAGGTTCGCGCGATCATCCGCGCCGCGGCCGCGGTCGAAGAGCGCAGCGGCGAGGCGCCGCTCGTCGAGATCATGCATCCGCTCGTCGGCTTCGCCGAGGAGCTGAAGCGGCTGCGGTCGCTCACGATCGAGACCGCCCAGGAGGAGAGCGACGCCGTCGAGTACCTCGTCGGCACGATGATCGAGCTCCCGCGCGCGTGCATCCGCGCGGACGAGATTGCGGAGCACGCCGACTTCTTCTCGTTCGGCACGAACGACCTCACCCAGACCGCGCTCGGCTTCTCGCGCGACGACGCCGAGGGCAAGTTCCTGACGCGCTACCTCGAGGACGGCGTACTCGAGCGGAACCCGTTCGAGACGCTCGACCAGAGCGGGGTCGGCGACCTAATGGAGATCGCCGTCGAGCGCGGCCGCAGCGTCAAGGACGACCTCAAGCTCGGCATCTGCGGGGAGCACGGCGGCGAGCCGGACTCCGTCGCGTTCTGCCACCGGCTCGGCCTCGACTACGTCAGCTGCTCGCCCTACCGGGTGCCGCTGGCCCGCCTCGCCGCCGCGCAGGCGGCGCTGAAGGAGTCGGGCGTGGAAGCCGTGGCAGCGGGCGGCTGACCCCGTTAGGCTCCCGCGCCGGGGATCCTGGAAAGGACGTGATGAGGCAGGTCGCACTGCTGTCCCTGCTCGTCGCTGCGCTGCTGGCCATGGCCGGTTGCGGCGGCGGGGACGAGAACGACGAGGCAGAAGCTGCTAATCCCCAGGCGAAGGCGGCCTGCGAGGGGTCGGCCCTCTCCGAGGCGCCGAAGCTGCCGGTGAGCTTCCCGATGGTGGAGAACACGACCCTGACGACGCAGTCGACACAGGGCCCGACCGAGGTCGTCGAGGGCTACTGGAGCGGCGATCTCGAGGAAGCTCACGACGAATACGTCAAGGAGTTCGAGGCTGCGGGCTACAAGATCCTCTTCGAGGAGCTCGAGGACCACGACTCGGAGGTCTCGTGGTCGGGCGAGGGCAGGTCCGGCCAGGTCGCGCTCCGCGACGACTGCGGCGGCGACAAGATCTACGTCCACATCACGAACCGCCCCGCCTAGGGGCGAGCGGGACGACGAGCCGGGCGGCCCTGACGCCGCCCGGCTCGCGGGTTGCCCGGTCGACGGATGCCGCCGGAGCGCCCTCCAGCCGATCTCTCTGGAGATCGACCACCGGCGACGCGGCGCGTCATGCGTAGGAGGTGCCGCTGCCGTGAACCCTCAGGAGAACCGGATCAAGGCGACCGCCGCGATCTTCTTGACCGTCTCGCTCTTCCTCGTCCGCGGCGCCCATGCGACGGCGCCCCCGGCGTGTGCACGATCGTCGGCACACCAGGCGCCGACCTCCTCTTCGGGACGCCACGTCATGACGTGATCTGCGGCCTGGGCGGAAACGACGTGCTCGACGGCAACGACGGCGGCGACGTGCTCAAGGGCGGCGCCGGCCGCGATCTCCTCAACGGGGGCAACGGCAACGACGTGCTCTTCGGAGGTGCCGGCGACGACAAGGTCCAGCGCGACCACGGCCGCGACCTGCCTACGGGCTGGGCGGGCAACGACACCTTCTTCGCCTGGGACGGCTTCGCCGACCGGATCGACGGCGGCCTCGGGAGCGACCGCGCGTTCCACGACAAGCTCGACCGGCTTATGGCGTCGAACGCGGCGCGTGACTCAGGCGTAGCCGCGGACGCGCCAGTACGCGACGGCGATGCTGAGCAGGCCGACGCCGACGACGCCGGCGATCCCCCACAGCCCGACCCGGCTGTACGCAGCGTGCCCGCGGCCGAACCTCGACAGCACGAGCGTGCAGAGGATGCCCCCGATCAGCCCGCCGACGTGGCCGCCGATGGAGATGCCGCTGATCGCGAAGCTGAGGATCAGGTTGATCAGGATCAACCCGGCGGCCGAACCGCCGAGGACGTAGTTGCGCTGGCGCTCGAGGATCAGCGCGGCGCCGAGCAGGCCGAAGAGCGCACCCGACGCGCCGACCGTCGGCGCGGTCGGCGTCCAGACGAGCGCCCCGGCGGAGCCGGCAAGAGCGGAGACGACGTAGAGCAGCACGAAGCGCCCGCGGCCGAGCGCCTGCTCGACCGCCGAGCCGACGAACCAGAGGAAGTACATGTTGAACGCGATGTGGATCAGGTTCGCGTGCAGAAAGGCGCTCGTGAACAGGCGCCACCATTCGCCGTTCGCGACCGCAGGCCCGAAGAGCAGCCACTTCTCGAAGATCCTCCCGCCCGGCGTGTTCAGACCACCGCCCTGCGAGGCCGTCACGAGATAGACCGCGACGTTGAGCGCCAGCAGCGACTTCGTCACCAGCGAGCCGGTGCCCTCGAAGGCGCCGCGGCGGACGCCCGCCGAGATTCGCTTCGCGCCTTGCGGCTTGCCGGAATGCTCGGGACAGCGCTGCCCGACGGGCGCCGGCGTCATGCATTCGGCGCAGATCGGGCGGCCGCATTCGGAGCACGAGACGAACGTCTCGCGATTCGGGTGTCGATAGCAGTACGGCACGGGAAGGCTCGAGTAGCGTAGTGCGGCCATGCGCTGTCACGTCGCTTTCACGCCAGCCGAGGCCGTCGCCGCGCCGCTCGGGATCGTCGTCGACCTGATGCGCGCGACCTCGACGATCGCACAGGCACTCGCTTCCGGTTACGGCCGCGTCCTCTGCTGCGCTGAGATCGATGACGCCCTGGCCCTGCGACGGGAGCTCGGCGACGAGGCGATCACCGGCGGCGAGCGCGAGGCGCAACGGGTCGACGCCTTCGACGCGGGCGCATCGCCGCGCGAGTTCCGGGAGCGGCGCGCGGAGACGCTGATCCTCTCGACGACGAACGGGACGCGCTCGATCGTGGCCGCGGCCGACGCGTGCGACGAGGTGGTGCTCGGGGCGTTGCTGAACCTGGACGCGGTCGCCGCGTACGCGCGCGATCGGGAGGAGGACGTGACGGTGCTCTGCGCCGGCTACAAGGGCGCCTTCGCGATCGACGACGCGTACTGCGCCGGCCGGATCGTGGGGCTCGTCGGCGGCGACCGGACGGACGCCGCAATCGCGGCCGAGCTCGTGGCGGAGCGGTTCCCGACAGCGCTCGAGGGCATCAACGCCCGCACCTACGGCCCGCCCGGGCTCGAGGACGACATCGCCTTCTGCGCCCAGGAGAGCCTGCTCGACGTGGTCCCGCGCTTCGCGCGGATGGTCGGCCCGGCGGCCGAGATCGTCCGCTAGCAGACGAAGGCCCCGCCGTGAGGGAGGGCCTTCTCGAGACCGGATCTCACCAGAGGGTGGGGCGCAATAGACCCTTGACACCGAACAGGTGTTCGTGTAGAACATACGTTCCCATGATCGCCTGCCTCGTCGTCCCCGGTTTCGAGCTTCGTGCGGCACTGCGTGAGCGGCCGCGGCTGCAGCTCGAGCCGGCGGCGCTCGCGCCCGAGCCGGGGGCTGAGGCGCTCCTCGGCTCGGTCACCGCTGCGGCCAACGCGGCGGGGGTGCAGCCCGGAATGAGGCTGGGCGAAGCGCTCGGGATGTGCCCGTCGCTCCAGCTCGTCGAGGCCGATCCCGCCGCGGCGGAGGAGGCGTGGGAGGAGATCGTGCGCCGGCTCGAGGACGCAGGGTTCGCAGTCGACTCGGCCGAGCCGGGGTGCGCGTACTTCGACACCCGCGGGGTCGAGCGGCTCTACGGCGGGCTCGAGCAGGCCCTGAAGCGGGCGCTCAAGGCCGCGGGCGCGGGCTGGGATGCTCGCGTCGGCGCGGCGACGCGGCGGTTCGCCGCCCTGGCCGCGGCGAACGTGGCGCGCTCGGGCCAGGCGCTGGTGGTTTCGGACGAGCAGACGCGGGAGTTCCTGGCCCCGCTGCCAGTCAGCCTGCTGCCGATGGAGGCACGCAGGCGGCAGGAGCTCGAGGAGTTGGGCGTGAAACGGCTTGGCGAGCTTGCCGGGCTTCCGGGTGGCGCCGTGGCCGAACGTCTGGGGCCGGACGGCCGGCGCGCCTGGGGCCTGGCGAGAGGTGGTGCGAAAGGTCGTGTGCGCGGGCGCAAGCCTGCGGCGGAGCTGTTCGAGGCGCTCGAGTTCCCGGAAGCGGTCGGCAACGAGTTGACCCTCCGGCGCTCGCTGGGCGTGCTGCTCGACCGGCTGCTCGCGCGGCCGGAGCGAGGTGGACGGGCCCTGCGCAAGGTCGCGCTCGCGGGACGCCTGGTCGGCGGCGGCTCGTGGCGGCGCACGCTGACGCTGCGCGACGCCACCGCCGATCCCGCCCGCCTCCGCACCGCCCTTGCGCCGAAGCTCGCGGAGCTGCCGGCGCCTGTCGTGATGCTGCGGCTGGAAGCGGTCATCCTGGCGGAGTCGAGCGGGCGGCAGCTCGAGCTCGTGCGGCCCGAAGGCGACGAGCTGCGAGTGCACCTCAGCGAGGGTCTGAAGCAAGTCCGCGCCGGAACCGGATCTGGGTCCGTCTGCACCGTCGTCGAGGTTGCGCCATGGTCGCGCCTGCCCGAGCAGCGAGCGCTTCTGGTTCCGCGCGACGACTGAACGAGCCCGTCCACGTGCGCGTCGAGGCGCACGTCGACGGCTCGCCGCGGCGGGTGAACCGCTCGCAGGTCACGCTCGTGCGCGAGGAGTGGCGCGTGGCCGACCGTTGGTGGACGGAGACGCCGATCAGCCGGCGCTACTTCGACGTCGTGCTCGCCGGCGGTGAGCACGCCGTCGTCTTCCACGACGAGGAGGTGGGCAGCTGGTTCAGCCAGCGCGGCACGTGACGCGCCTCAGGTCATGCGTTCTGCCGCAGGCGGTCGACGAAACCGGCGGGTGGTGCATGCAGGTTGAGGAGACGGATCGGCTCCGGTCCCGCGTGGCTGAAGCCGTGGACCGCGGTCGGGGGAGCCGCGACGAAGGTGCCGGGGCCGGCTACGCGCGGCTCGTCCCCGACGCGGAACTCGACCTCGCCGTCAAGCACGTAGAACGCGTCCACGTGGTCAGCGTGGGTGTGGGGATCGACGCCCTCGAAGGCGGGGCGGAAGGTCATGTCGATTGCCGTGAGTTGAGGCAGGTCGCAGAGGATCCGGTGCGTGCTCACCTCGCGCTCGAGCGTCTCCGCGTCGTCGGGGCTGCCGAGCACCGCATCTGCGAACGGACGGCCGCCGTCGGCCGGCGGCTCGTGCTGGTCGAAGCCGGGGTTCTTCTTGCCGCGGATCTCGTCGCCGAAGCCGAGCGAGGGTGCGTGGAGGTTGAGAAAGACGGCGGTTGCCGAGCTCGAGTTGCGGAAGGTGTGGATCGTGTGCGGCGGTGCCGCGGCGAACGTGCCAGGGCTCGCAGTGACGATCTTCCGCTCGGCCCCAAGCGTGAGCTCGAGCTCGCCGGCGAGCACGTAGAAGGCGTCGGTGTGGTGGAAGTGGACGTGCGGATCCGGGCCCTTCTCGTCCGGCTCGTAGCGGAACCAGGTCACGATCAGGTCGTCGAGCTCGGCCAGGATGCGCAGCGTCCGCTCGGGGCGGTCGGCGACGGTCTCGCCCTCGCCGGGCCGTAGGAGCAGCGGGCGGTGGTCGTCGAGCTGCATGCGCACTCAGCCTATTCGTTCCTCGACGGCGCTTCGCTGCCAGAAGAGCTCGCCGGGCGTGCGGCCGAGCTCGGCTACGAGGCGCTCGCGCTGACCGACCACGACGGCGTCTATGGGTCGCTCGAGTTCGCGCACGCGGCGAAGGCGTTCGGAGTCCGGCCGATCACCGGCGCGGAGGTGACGCTCACCGACGGCTCGCACGTCACCCTGCTGGTCGAGAGCGCGCACGGCTACGCCAACCTCTGCCGGCTGCTGACCGCGGCGCATGCGCTGACGCGGCCGAAGGAGGGAGCGGAAGCGCTGCCGCCGTCGCTCGATGCGACGCTGCTCGTGCAGCTGAACGAGGGCCTCGTCTGCCTCTCCGGCTGCGCGCGCCATGGACTCGCTGTGCGCAGCCCGAACGGCGCTGCCGCACTCGCCCGTGCCTTCGGCGCGGAGCGCTTCTTCGTCGAGCTCCAACGTCCGTATGAGCGCGGCGATGCTCGCCGGCTGGCCGCGCTGCGCGATCTGGCGGAGGCGCTCGGCGTCCAGACGGTCGCAACGGGTGACGTTCACGCACACCATCCGCGGCGGACGGCGCTGCAGGACGCGCTCGTCGCAATCCGCTGCCGCACCTCGCTCGACGGCTGCGAGGCGGAGCGGCGCGGGAACCGGGAGAGCGCTCTCGCGCCACCAGCAGAGCTCGAGGAGCGCTTCCCGCTCGACCGTGACGCCGTTCGGCGCTCGGGCGAGCTCGCGGAGCGGCTCGAGTTCGATCTGACCGAGGATCTCGGCTACCGCTACCCGGACTTCTCCGACACCGGCGAGCCGGCGATCAAACAGCTCGCCCGCGTCTGCGACCGCGCCTTCGCCGAACGCTACGGCAACGAGAACGGACACAAACGGCGGGCCCGGCGGCGGCTCGACGAGGAGCTGAAGCTGATCGACGAGCTCGGCCTCGCGGGATTCTTCCTGCTGCACTGGGAGGTGCTGGAGCTCGCGCGGGAGTGCGCCCTGGCGGTACGCAACGGCTCCGTCGCCCGCAACGTCCTCCCGCCCGGCCGCGGTCGCGGCAGCTCCGTCGGCTCGATCGTCTGCTACCTGACCGGCCTCTCGCACGTCGACCCGGTGCACGCGGGGCTCTCGCTCGGCCGCTTCTTGAACCGCGAGCTGTCATCGGTGCCGGACATCGATCTCGACTTCCCCCGGGACATCCGCGAGAAGCTGATCGTCGCGGTCTGTGACCGCTACGGCCACGAGCACTCCGCGCTCGTCGCGAGCTTCTCGACGTACCACGCGCGCGGGGCGATCCGCGACATCGGCAAGGCCCTCGGCCTGCCGTTCGGTGAGCTCGAGCGGCTGGCGCGGCTGACGGACGGCAATCCATACCGCGTTCGGGACGAGCTGGCGAAGCTGCCGGACGCCGAGGCGAAGCTGGCATCCCTGCGGTGGCGAGCCTTCGCCGACCTCTGCGGCGAGATCGGCGGCCTGCCGCGCCACGTCTCACAGCACCCGGGCGGCATGGTGATCTCAACGCGGCCGCTCGTCGAACTCGTGCCGGTCCAGCCCGCTGCGATGCCTGGACGGCAGCTCTGCCAGTGGGACAAGGACTCGTGCGCGGACGCCGGGTTCCTCAAGATCGACCTGCTGGGCCTAGGGATGCTGTCGGCTGTCGAGGATTGCGTCGAGCAGATCGCCGCCCTCCACGGCACGACGATCGACCTGTCGCGAATCGCGCTCGAGGATCCGGCCGTCTACGGCGAGATCCAGCGTGCCGACACGGTCGGCGTCTTCCAGATCGAGAGCCGCGCGCAGATGCAGTCGCTCCTGCGGACGCGGCCGGAGAACCTCGACGACCTCACGATCCAGGTCGCGCTCGTGCGGCCGGGACCGATCCAGGGCGGCGCCGTCCATCCGTACATCGAGAACCGGCAGAAGCTGCGCGAGGACGCCGACTTCGTGCCGCCGGTCGACCACCCGCTGCTGGCCGCGCCGTTGCGCGAGACGCTCGGCGTGATCGTCTTCCAGGATCAGGTGCTCGCCGTCGCGATGGCGCTGGCGGGCTTCTCGATCGGCGAGGCGGAGGGATTGCGCCGCGCGATGAGCAGGAAGCGCTCGCTCGAGGCGATCGAGGCCTTCCGCGGCCGCTTCGTGGCGGGCGCCGTCGCGCGCGAGGTTCGCGAGGAGGTCGCCGACGCCGTCTTCGACAAGCTCGTCGGCTTCTCCGGCTTCGGCTTTCCGAAATCGCACGCGGCGGCGTTCGGCCTGCTCGCGTACCAGTCGGCGTGGCTGCGGCACCACTATCCCGCGGAGTTCCTGTGCGCGCTGCTGAACGCGCAGCCGATGGGCTTCTATCCGCCGGCTTCGCTGGTGCGGGACGCGCAGCGGCGCGGGGTAGAGGTGCGGTCGCCGGATGTCAATCAGAGCGACGCGCGGTGCGTGCTAGAGGACCGCGCGGTGCGCATCGGGCTGACGTACGTGCGCTCGCTTGGGGAGGAGGAGGCCGAGACGGTCGAGGCGGAGCGGCGGCGTGGCGGCTCTTTCGCAGGAGTGCGGGAGCTGGCGCAGCGGACCGGTCTCGACCGCGCGCGGCTGGAGGCGCTCGTCGCCTCGGGCGCATGCGACTCGTTCGGCGGAGGCCGGCGCGCGCTGCTCTGGGAGCTCGGGTTCGCACCTCGTGCGCAAACAGTGCCCGGCAGCGACGGCGAGGAGAGCCAGCTTGCGCTTCCGCTCGATCCAACCGCCGAGACACCGGCGCTACGCGAGCACACGGCGTGGGAGCGGATGCTTGCGGACTACCGAACGACCAGCCTCTCGGTCGGCGTTCACCCGTTGACGCTGCTGCGGCCGCACCTACCCGACGGCACCCTCTCGAGCCGGGAGCTCGCGGCGGCGCGCGACCGGAGCAGCGTCGCGGTGGCGGGGATGGCGGTCGCGCGGCAGCGGCCGGCAACAGCGAACGGCGTCGTCTTCATGTTGCTCGAGGACGAGCACGGACAGGTGAACCTGATCGTGCCGCCCGCGGTGTACGAGCGCTTTCGGCCGCTGGTGCGCGCGGAGCCGTTGCTGCTGGCCCGAGGCCGGTTCGAGCGCGTCGGGCGAAACCAGAACGTGCTCGTCCGCGAGCTTGAGTCGCTCGGCTCGCTCGCGCGCCGCTGCGCCGACGACGCCGACGTCTTCGGCTCCCTGCCGGCAGCGCATCATTTCGGCCATCGCTAAGGCCATACCCCCACCCCAGGTGGGCTCTTCGACCCACCTCCCTCGCCATCGACGATACGGCGAACTGACGCGCGTGTCTGTGGCCGCTTCGCCTCGATTGTGTGCCGATCCCTGCCCGGGGCGGACGCGTGGCCGTCGGCGGCCACGTCAGAATCCGGCCGTGGAGCGCATCGACGGCTACGCGCCGATTCGTGAGTACGCCCTGATCGGCGACGGCCGGACGAGCGCCCTCGTGGCGCGCGACGGCTCGGTCGACTGGCTTTGCCTCCCGAACGTCGACTCGCCAAGCGTGTTCGCCCGTGTGCTCGACGCCGAGCGCGGAGGCTCCTTCCGGCTCGAGCCGCTCAAGCGGTTCGAGTCCGCGCGTCGCTACCTGGAGAACTCGAATGTCCTCGAGACGACGTTCACGACGGCGACCGGCCGAGTCCGCGTGACGGACGCGATGACCCTCACCGACATCGAGCGGATCTCGCCCATGCGGGAGCTCGTGCGGAAGGTCGAGGGGCTGTCGGGAACGGTCGCGCTGCGTTGGGCGTTCGAGCCGCGCTTCGGCTACGGCCGCGTGGAAACGCGGATCGAGCGCCGCGCCGGCCGCTGGTTCGCGCACGCCGGTGCGGACGCGATCGCGCTCGGGCTCTGTGACGCCGGGGAGGGGGCGCTCGAGAACGGCGCGGTCACCGGCGAGCTGAGGCTCGGCGAGGGCCAGAGCGCGCTGATCTCGCTCGCAGGCGCGACGAAGGAGCCCGCCGTGATCCCCGGCCGCGAGGATTCCGAGCGGCGCCTCGAGCGGACGGTGCGGTTCTGGCCGGAGTGGGCCGGCCGGATGGAGTACGACGGCTCCTGGAGCGAGCAGGTCACGCGCAGCGTGCTCGTTCTGAAGCTGCTGACGTTCGCGCCCTCGGGCGCCATCGTCGCCGCGCCGACGGCGTCGCTTCCGGAATGGATCGGCGGCTCCCGCAACTGGGACTACCGCTTCACCTGGCTGCGCGACGCGAGCTGGACGCTCGACGCGATGCTGCGGCTCGGCTTCCGCGACGAGGCGCACGCGTTTTTCTGGTGGCTGATGCACGCCTCCCGCCTGACGCAGCCGCGGCTGCAGGTCCTCTACCGGATCGACGGCTCCGTCGACACGCAGGAGCACGAGCTCCCCGAGCTCTCCGGCTACCGCGGCTCCCCGCCGGTCCGGATCGGCAACGGTGCGCGCGATCAGCTCCAGCTCGACGTCTACGGCACCGTCCTCGAAGCGATCTGGCTCTACGGCATGGAGGTCGGGCGCCTCGACGGCGACACCGGCAAGGAGGTTGCGCGGATCGCCGACTACGTCGCCGATCACTGGCGCGACCACGACAACGGCATCTGGGAGGTCCGCGGCAAGCCCACCGCCTACACCCAGTCGAAGGCGCTCTGCTGGGTCGCGCTCGATCGAGCCTGCGCGTTGGCGGAGGCCGGTCTGATCCCGAACCGCAGCGAACGCTGGCGTGACGGCGCCGACGAGCTGCAGGCGTTCGTCGACGCCGAGGGGTGGGACGAGCAGCGCCGCAGCTACGTCCGCGCCCCGGATCTACGCGAGCTCGACGCGAGCCTGCTGACGCTCGTGATGCTGGGCTACCACCACCCGCGCAGCGACCGGATGCGCGGCACGGTCGCTGCGGTCGAGCGCGAGCTGCGCGAGGGGCCGTACGTCTACCGCTACCGCGGGGAGGACGGTCTCGACGGAGACGAGGGCGCGTTCCTGACCTGCTCGTTCTGGCTCGTCGACGCCTACGCGCGCAGCGGCCGCGTCGACGACGCGAACGAGCTGATGGCTGAGCTCGTCGGCCTCGCGAACGATGTCGGGCTCTACTCCGAGGAGGTCGACCCGCGGACGGGCGAGTTCCTCGGCAACTTCCCACAGGGGCTCACGCACCTCGCGCTCGTGAACGCGGCTGTCTCGATCGCCGACGCGGAGCGGGAGCGCGCGGCGTGACGATCTGGGGCGCGCTGGCGGGCGGCGTCGTCGGGACGATCGTGCTGACGAGCGCGCTCCGACTCGCCCAGGAGCTTGGCTGGACGCGAATGGACATCCCGCTGCTGCTCGGGACGGCCTTCACCGACCGGCGCGGGCGGGCGAGCGTGCTCGGTTACGTCCTCCACTTCTCGAACGGGATCGTCTTCGCCCTCGGCTACTACGCGATCTTTCGCGCCGTCTCGCACGCGGGCTGGTGGTTCGGCGGCGTGCTCGGGCTGGTGCACGCGGGGCTTGCGGGCGGCGCGCTGATGACCGTGCTCCTGCCGGCGGTGCACCCACGGATGGGGACGCCGTGGTCGGACGCCGAGGAGACGCCGCTGCTCGAGTCGCCCGGGTTTCTGTTGATGAACTACGGCCGGCGCACGGTCGTCTGGACACTCCTCGCGCACGTCGCCTACGGCGCGATCGTCGGCGGCTTCGCGGCCCAGCTGGGCTAGCGGTTCTCGATCTCGAGACCGAAGCGCGGCAGCCGCTTCGCGACCGCGCGGTTGAACTCCGCCTCGTACTCCTCCGCGGCCGCGTCGTCGATGGTCGCGGCGAAGTGATCCCGCGCGTCGGCGAGGAGCTCCGTGCCCGTCTCGACGAGCTCCTGGTAGTCGCCGTAGCGCTCCTCGGCCTCGTCGCGGGCGGCCCCGTCGTATGCGCGTTCGGCTGCATCGCATGCTTCGAGCAGCTCCAGCTGGTCGCGCACGAAGAGATCGAGCTGCCGCGCGATCAGCTCGGCGAACCGGCGCTTCTTCAGCACGGGCCTAGACTAGCCCCGCCCGTGAGCCTGCTCGTCCGCACCTGGAACGTGTTTCACGGCAACACGAGCCCGCCGGAGCGCGCAGGCCACCTCGAGGAGATGGTGCGCCTTGCGACCGAGGACCAGCCGGACGTCGTCTGCCTGCAGGAGGTGCCGGTGTGGGCGCTCGGGCGGCTCGGTGAGTGGAGCGGCATGCAGGCCTTCGGCGCCGTCGCCGCCCGGTCGCGGCTCTGGGGCGAGCTCGGTCGCGCGATCACCGAGCTGAACAGCGGCTTCTTCCGCTCGGCCTTCTCCGGCCAGGCGAACGCGATCCTGCTCGCACCGGGGTTGCGGGCGCTCGACGAGGCGTCGATCGTCCTCAATCCGCGCGGCTTCCGCCGGCGCATCGCGCGGGAGCTCGGCCTCGACGCGCGGCTGCGGCGGAAGTGGGGAAAGGAGCGCCGCGTGTGCCACGCGGTGCGAACCGAGTCGCTGACGGTCGCGAACCTGCACGACTCGAGCGTTCCCGACTGGCGCGTGCCGGACGCCGAGCTGCTGCGCGCCGCCGTCTTCGCCGACACGATCGCCGAACCCGACGACGTGCTCGTGCTCGCCGGCGACTTCAACGTCATCCGGGAGCGCTCGACGACGCTCGAGCAACTCGCGGGCCCGGACTGGGGCTTCACGAAGCCGATTTCCTGGATCGACCAGGTGCTCGTGCGGGGAGCGCCGTCCGGGCACGCGCGGCGTTGGCCCGACGAGCGGCGGCGCAGAGAGGGCAAGCTGCTCTCCGACCATGCACCGGTGGAGGTGACGATCGGATGACGTTCGACGAGGCCCGCGCCCAGTTCCCCGTCTTCGAGCGGCACGCGTACCTGAACGCCGGCACGAACGGGCCGCTCACGCGGGCGACCTTCGACGCGACGGCCGAACAGGAGCGTGCCGACCTCGAACTCGGCCGTGGTGGAGCGGCGTACTTCGAGCGGGCACTCGAGCTGCGCGAGCGGGTGCGGAGCAAGCTCGCCGCGACCGTCGGGGTCGTTCCCGAGGCGCTCTCGCTGGCCACGTCGACGACGAACGGCTGCAACACCGTGCTCGCCGGCCTGAGTCTCGGTCCGGAAGACGAGGTCGTCACCACCGACGGCGAGCACTTCGGCCTCCTCGGCGGCCTCGCGGCCTCGGGCGCACGTATCCGCGTTGCCGAGATGCGCGAGTTGCCGCCCGAGGAGTCGCTCGACGTGCTGCTCCGCGAGCTCACGCCGAAGACGCGCCTGCTCGCGCTCTCACTCGTCTGCTGGATGAGCGGCAACCGCTTCCCGGTCGAGGAGCTGAAGCGCGAAACCGACCTGCCGGTGCTGGTCGACGGCGCACAGTCGGCCGGCGCCGTCGACTTCGACGCCACCTCCGTCGACTACTACGCCTTCTCGTGCCAGAAGTGGCTCTGCGGACCAGACGCCACCGGCGGTCTCGTCGTCCGCGACCCCGACTCGCTGCCGGTCACGGCGCCGAGCTACCTCTCGCAGCAGGCGTACGAGCCGACCGGCGCGTTCACGCCGCGTGCCGGCGCGGCGCGATACGACTCCAACTGGACGCCGGTGCCGTCGCTCGCCGGGCTCGACGCGGCGCTCGACGCGCCGCCGGACTGGCGCTTCGAGCGAAGCGCCGAGGCCGCCGCCCGTTGCCGCGAGCTGCTCTCGGAGCGCTTCGGCGTCGTCACCGCGCCCGGCGACGGCACCCTCGTCAGCTTTCGGGTCGACGACGACAGCTCCGAGCTCGTCCGACGGCTCTACGCCGACGGCGTCGTCGTCCGTGACGTGCCCGGGCTCGGCTGGATTCGCGTGTCGTGCGGCTGGTGGACGAGCGACGAGGATCTCGACCGGCTAGTCGGGGCGCTCGCGTAGCCCGAGCTCGCCGGCGATCGGCCGCATCGCCTCGACGACGAACGTGATGTGCTCGTCCAGCTCCACGCCGAGCTCCTCGGCGCCCTGGTAGACGTCCTGGCGGTTGACGCCGGCGGCGAACGAGGGCTGCTTGAGCTTTTTCTTTACCGACCGGGGCTCGAGCGTCGCGATCCCGTCGGGTCGGACGAGCCCGCAGGCGTGGACGAAGCCGGCGAGCTCGTCGCACGCGAAGAGCGTCTTCTTCAGCGGCGTGTCGCGGGGCAGGCCGAGGTGGGACGCGTGGGAGAGGACGCCCTCGACGACCTCGTCCGGCCACCCTTCGTCGCGCAGGATGGGCGCGCCGTCCTGCGGGTGCTGGTCGAGGGTGGGGTGGATCTCGTAGTCGAAGTCATGCAGAAGCGCCGTCGTGCGCCAGAGCTCTTCGTCCTCGCCGAAGCGCTGCGCATAGGCGCCCACGGCAGCCTCGACCGCGAGTGCGTGCCGGAGCAGCGCCTCACTCTTCGTGTAGCGGCTCAACGTCTCCCACGCGCGCTCTCGGGTCGCCTCCACGACGAGGTTACGATAGCCCCTCGGCATGGCCCAGACGACGGTCAGAGACGTGCTCGCGGAGTCCTTCGTGATCGAGGGCGGACAACCCCTGAACGGCCGCATCGCGGCCGCCGGTAACAAGAACGCGGCGCTGCCGATCCTTGCCGCCTGCCTGCTGACGAGCGAGCCGGTCGTCCTGCACAACGTGCCGCGGATCCGCGACGTCGAGACGATGATCGCGCTGCTGGCGGCCCTCGGCGCTGACGCCGAGTGGACGGGCGAGAACGAGGTGCGCGTCCACGCGGCCGACGTCACCTCGCACGAGATCGACCCCGAGCTCGCGCGCCGCATCCGCGCGTCGTTCCTGCTCGCCGGGCCGCTGCTCGCCCGAGTCGGCCGCGCCAGCGTTCCGCCCCCGGGAGGCGACGTGATCGGCCGCCGCCGACTCGACCCACACATCCATGCTTTTGCCGAGCTCGGCGCGGAGGTCGAGCTCGGCGCGCGTTTCGAGCTCCGCACCGACGGCCTGCGCGGGAAGCACATCTTCCTCGACGAGGCGAGCGTGATGGCGACCGAGAACGCGCTGATGGCCGCGTCGCTGACCAACGGTGAGACCGTGATCGGGAACGCGGCCTGCGAGCCGCACATCCAGGATCTCTGCCGCTTTCTCGTCTCGCTCGGGGCGGAGATCGAGGGGATCGAGTCGAACGTCCTGCGTGTGCGCGGCGTCGAGCGGCTCGCGGGGGGCGAGTGGCGGATCTCGCCCGAGCACATCGAGGTCGGCAGCTTCGTCGGCCTCGCGGCCGTCACCCGCGGCGACATCACGATCGACGGAGTCGAGCCGAAGGACCTCGGTGCGATCCTGCCGACGCTCGAGCGTCTCGGTGTGCACGTCGAGATCGACGGCACGACCCTGCGCGTGCCGCCGGACCAGGAGCTTGCGATCAAAGACGACCTCGGCGACCAGATCCCGAAGGTCGAGGACGGCCCGTGGCCGGCCTTCCCCGCCGACCTGACGTCGATCGCGGTGACCGTCGCGACACAAGCGCGGGGAACGGTGCTGATCTTCGAGAAGATGTTCGAGAGCCGGCTGTTCTTCGTCGACAAGCTCGTCTCGATGGGTGCGCGCATCATCCTCTGCGACCCGCACCGGGTGGTCGTCACCGGGCCCGCGCGACTCTACGGCCAGCAGATGTCGAGCCCCGACATCCGCGCCGGGATGGCGATGCTGCTTGCGGCGCTCTGCGCGGAGGGCACCTCGACGATCGGCAACATCGGCGAGATCGACCGCGGCTACGAGCGCATCGACGAGCGGCTGCGTTCGCTCGGCGCGCGGATCGAGCGCATCGAGGCCTAGATGACGCCGCGACTCGGCCAGGCCGACGAAGCCGGAAGGCTGCACGCACGGGTCGACGTCGCGGGGAGCGGCGAGGCGACGGTGGCGACGGGCGTCCCCGTCTTCGACCACCTGCTCGCGCTCCTCGCCGAGTACGCGTCGTTCGACCTCGTACTCGAGGTCGCGCCCGGCGACGCCGAGGCCGAGGTGGCGGCGGCCGGCCGTGCGCTGGGGCAGGCGCTCGCAGGCGCGTTCGAAGTCGAGGGCTGCCGCCGGCACGGCTCGGCCGTCGTGCCGGCCGACGAGGCCTTGGCGCACGTCGTGGTCGAGGCATCCGGCCGGCCGCTCGTCGTCTCGAACGTCGATCTCAGCGACGCGCGTGTGGCCGGGCTCGCGCGCGACATGGTCGCCACGTTCCTGCGCGAGCTGGCCGAGGGCGCGGGGCTCACCCTCCACGTCCGGCTGATCGAGGGCGCGGACCCGGACCACGTGCTCGAAGCGATCTTCAAGGCACTTGGCGTTGCGCTCGCGCAGAGCTGCCGCAAGCGGCGAAGGGAGGAGTGATGGCAGACAAGGCCGTTGTCCGCACCGAGGCGGCGCCGGCGCCGTTCCAGGGGGCGCCGTACTCGCAGGCGATCGCCGCCGCGGGGCTCGTGTTCGTCTCGGGTCAGCTGGCGCTACGGCCGGAGCACGCGGAGATGGTGGGGGAGACGATCGCCGAGCAGACCGAGCAAGTCTTCGCCAACCTGCGCGCGATCCTCGAGGAGGCAGGCAGCGGCCTCGAGCGGCTGGTGAAGACGACGGTGTACCTCACCGATCTCGGCGACTTTGCCGGGATGAACGAGGTCTACGCGCGGCACGTGGGTGACGAGCCACCGGCCCGGGCGACGGTCGAGGTCTCGGCCCTTCCTTCCGGCGCCAAGGTAGAGATCGAGGCGATCGCGCTCGCCTGAGCGCCCGCCGCCGAGCAAGGTTCGCCGTGACCTTCTTCCCGAGGCGATCGCAACGCCGCCGACGCTCCTGTCGGGGCGGGGCCTGATTGCACCGCTTTGCGGTCGGTGCGGAGGCAGAATGGGCGGGTGAGCGATGGTGCCGCCATCGAGCTGGCCGCGGTCGACGAGCGGCTGCGCGCGGTCTTTCAAGCCGTTACAGCGGTCTCCGAGCCGTTCGACGGTGTCTACCTCGTCGGCGGAACGGTGCGCGACCTCTTGCTCGGCGAGCCGAGCTTTGACGTCGATCTGGCGGCCGAAGGTGACGCGATCGCGCTCGCACGCGCACTCGCAGATCGCCTCGGCGGCAGCGTACAGCCGCACGAGCGGTTCGGCACGGCGGTCGTCCTCTACGGGGAGAGCGCACGGGTCGACGTCGTCACCGCCCGCAGTGAAGCGTACGAAGCGCCGGCGGCGCTGCCGACGGTCGAACCCGGCTCGATCAGGGACGACCTCTTCCGCCGCGACTTCACGATCAACGCGATCGCGATCTCGCTCAAGCCCGAGGACCTCGGGCGGCTCGTCGACCCGTTCGAGGGCCGGCGCGACCTCGAGGCGCAGACGGTTCGGGTGCTGCACGACCGTTCCTTCGCCGACGACCCGACGCGCATCTTGCGCGCCGTCCGCTACGAGAGCCGCTACGGCTTCCGCATGGACGAGCACACGCTCGCGCTGGCCGAGGACGCCGTCGTGAGAGGCCTTGTCGGGGAGCTCTCCGGCGCGCGTCTGCGCGAGGAGCTCGTGGTGCTGCTCGAGGAGGAGGAGCGCGAGCGCTCTCTCCTGCGCCTGGCCGAGCTCGGCCTCGACCGCGCGCTCCACCCTCGGCTCGCGGCCGACGACGAAGCCGTCGCGCTCCTGGGCCGGCTCGAGGCGCTGCGCGACCGCTACCGTCTGCCGGTGCCTTCCTGGCGGCTCGGCCTGGCGGCGCTCGCTCGCCGCCTTGCCCCTGACGACGCACGCGAATGGCTCGCCGGGCTGAAGCTGCGGCGGCGCGACGCCGACGCGATCGCGGCGGCCGTGAGCGCGGGGCCGGCTCTCGCCGAGCGGCTGCGCGAGGCGACCGATCCTGCAGAGATCGTCTCCCTGGCCGACCGCTACCCGCCGGACGCCCCGCTCTTTGCGCTCGGGCTGGCCGACCTGCCGCAGCTGCGTGCGTATTTCGAGCGGCTGCGCGATGTCCGCCTCGAGGTCGACGGCGCGGATCTCGCGCGGCTCGGGCTGGAGGAGTCGCCCCGCGTCGGGGAGGTGCTCGCCGAGCTGCGCCGGCGGAAGCTGAACGGCGAGCTCGACGGCCGCGACTCGGAGCTTGCCGCTGCGAGGGAGCTGATCGCCTCGTGATCCGGTGGGACGACCCGCCGGGGCCGTACGAGGTGGTCTTCTCGACGCGCGAGGGCGGCGTCAGCGAGGGTCCGTTCGAGTCGCTCAACCTCGGACGTGCCACCGCGGACGAGCCGACGCGGGTCGACGAGAACCGCCGCCGGCTGTGCGCGCGGGTCGGCGCCGAGCCCGAGGCGTTGACGATGAACTACCAGCACCACTCGACGGACGTGTTGAAGGCGCAGCCGGGTTCCCGCGGCGAGCGCGGCGACGGCCTCTGGACCGACGAGCGGGGCCTGCCGCTGCTCGCGCTGGCAGCCGACTGCCTGCCGATCGCGCTCGCGCGCGCCAACGGCCGCCGGCCCGCTCTCACCGTCCTCCATGCGGGCTGGCGCGGGCTGCTCGGCGGCATCGCGGAACAGGGCGTGGGAGCGCTCGGCGGCGGCCCCGTCTCGGCGATCCTCGGCCCGGGCATCGGACCCTGCTGCTACGAGGTCGGCGAAGAGGTCGCGGCGCCTTTCCGCCGCGCCTACGGGCCCGGGCTCGTGCGCGACGGGAGGCTCGACCTGTGGAGCGCGGCCGAGCGGGCGCTGCGGACAGCCGGCTGCGTGCGCGTCGACCGCGTCGATCTCTGCACGGCCTGCACTCCCGAGCGCTTCTTCTCGCACCGCCGGGACAACGGCATCACTGGCAGGCAGGGCGTCATTGGGCTTGTCGCCTGACATCGTTCGCGCGAACTACGAGCGCATCCGCGGCGAGGTCGGCCCGGAGGTGGCGGTCGTCGCGGCCACGAAGTACGTGCAGCCCGACGAAATGACTGCGCTCGCCGAAGCCGGTGTCGAGATCGTCGGCGAGAACCGCGCCCAGGACCTCGAGTCGAAGCACTCCCGCCACGGCGACGCCTTCCGCTGGCACTTCATCGGCCACCTGCAGAGCCGCAAGGCGAAGACGGTAAACGAGCTCTGCGAGCTCTGCCATTCGCTCTCGAGCGAGTCGGCGGCCGGGCGCCTCGAGATTCCGGCGCTGGTCGAGGTCAACCTCTCGGCGGAGGAGACGAAGTCCGGAATCCACGAGGCCGGCCTGGAGGACTTCCTGGCGCTCTACGCGAACGTTGTCGGCCTGATGACGATGCCGCCCGCCGCGACCGACCCCGAGGAGTCGCGTCCGTACTTCCGCCGCCTGCGAGCGCTCGCGGAGCAAAACGGCCTGCGCGAGCTCTCGATGGGCACGAGTCAGGACTACCGCGTGGCGGCGGACGAGGGGGCCACGATCGTGCGGCTGGGATCCGCGCTGTACCGCCCGCCGGGCTAGCGACTAACATCCGCGAATCATGGGATTTGCAGACGTTTGGAACCGGACGCTCGTCTACTTCGGCATCGCCGAGGAGGACGACGACTGGGACGAGGACGGCTACCTCACCGAAGAGGATCTCGAGCGGACGTACAGCGAGCGGCCGAACGTCCGCAGGCTGACGCCGCGCGGTCGCCAGCAGGATTTCGACGACTGGACCGACCCCGATCCGGAGGAGTCGCAGCCGCGCACCGCGGTGCTCCGCGCTCGCGGCAACAGCCGGCGAACAGCCTCCTCCGCGCCCGCTCCCGCTCCCTTCGACGGAGCAGCCCCGATGCGCGCGGTGCCCTCGGTGCAGGTGCACCTCGTCGTTCCGCGCAGCTTCAACGACGCGCAGCAGATCGCTGACAAGTTCAAGGACGGGATCCCGGTGATCCTCAACCTCCAGGGCGCCGACCAGGAGCTTTCGAAGCGGCTGATCGACTTCACCAGCGGTCTCACCTACGCACTGGAGGGCGGGATGCAGCGCGTCGCGGACAAGGTCTTCCTGCTCACGCCGCGAAACGTGCAGGTCTCCGCCGAGGAGCGGGCGCGCCTGTTGGAGCGCGGCTTCTTCAACCAGGCCTGACCGAGGACTACCGCCGCGTGGCCCGAAGTCAAGCCTGATGGCCACGCTTGCGCTGCTCGCGGACGCCGCCTCCACGGCGAACACGCTGATCGACACGTTCCTCTGGGTCTACCTCCTGTTGATCTTCGTCTACGTGCTCTCGTCCTGGGTGCGGTTGCCCTACACGGTCTGGGTACGCCGGGTCTCGGACTTCCTGCGGGATGTCTGCGAGCCCTACCTGCGGCTCTTCCGGCGGGTCCTGCCGTCGCTCGGTCCGCTCGACCTCTCGCCGGTGGTGGCCATGATCGCATTGATCGCGCTCATGCGCGTGGTCGACGCGCTCTTCGCCCACTACACCTGAGGAGGACGACATGACGATCACCCCGGTGGAGCTCCACCACATACGGTTCAAGCGAGGGGCGCTCGGCTACCGCCGTGGAGCCGTCGACGACCTGATCCTCGAGATCGCCGAGTCGTTCGAGGAGGTGTGGCGGCAGCGAGCCGACTTCGCCGACAAGATCGAGCAGCTGGAGGGCGAGCTCGCCCGGCACAGAGACCTCGAGACGCTCCTGCGGACGACGCTCGTCTCGGCCGAGAGGTCCGCGCACGAGCTGAGGGATCAGGCCAAGCGAGAGGCCGAGCTCGTGATCGGCGAGGCCCACGCGGAGGCGCGTGCGGTCACGCGCGAGGCCACTGCGGAGCGCGAGCGCCTGCTCGCCGAGGCCCGCAAGGTGCGCGCCCTGCTCGAGGCTGCCCTCGACGCTGTCGAGGACGTGGGAGCCGACGTGCAGGCGGCCTGAGGGTCGACGGCCGAACCTATACTGGACGCCATGGTGACGCCTTCGGCACGGGTGCGATTCCGGGTCTCCCCGGGCGCGCGCCGGAGCGACGTCGCGGGGCGCCACGGGGAGGCGTGGAAGGTCCGGGTCGCCGCGCCACCCGAGCGCGGACGCGCCAACGACGCGCTGCTCGACCTGCTCGCGGAGCGGCTCGAGTTGCCGCGCCGGTCGCTCTCGATCGTTTCCGGCCACGGCGCGAGGGACAAGATCGTCCTGATGGAGGGCATCGACCGGGCCGAGAGCGAGCGGCGGCTGGAGGAGGCTTTGTGAGCGCGACGATCGACACCGACCACTTCCGCGAGCGGCTGCTCGACGAGCGGCGGCGCGCGCAGGAGGCGCTCGACCACCTGGAGCAGGAGAACGCCGGCTCGATGGAGGACGAGACGCAGGAGATCCCGAGCGACAACCATCCGGGGGACGTCGCGACCGAGACGTTC
>Ga0126311_10000079_pt1 | contig 47560 bp, 30 predicted proteins | sample Plot61_FD_92539 | JGI IMG/M metagenome (GOLD analysis project Ga0126311, IMG submission 92539) | Serpentine soil microbial communities from UC McLaughlin Reserve, CA, USA - Plot61 | ecosystem: Environmental > Terrestrial > Soil > Grasslands | place: USA: UC McLaughlin Reserve, Lake County... | reverse complement strand
CGCCGTCGCTCTTACGAGCGCCGCCGCATGACTCGGAGTCGTTATGGTTGGCTAAACCTTTAACGTATGACTCTTTCATTCACTACAACCTGCCGGTTTATCCCGGCGCACTAGGACACTACCAAAATCAATCAATTCCTTGCCGTCACGGGCCTCACAGTGGTAGTCTCCCGTCCACCTTCCCGATCACTCAACCAAAAAGGGGACGCTGAGATGAAAGCCAGACTCCTGATCGCTCTTATTGTCGTTCTTTTACTCTCGCTCGCCGTGATCGATCGCGCACCTGCGGCGAAGGCGGCGCCACTCGATCTGTCGGGCGAGATTCAGGGTGCGCCGTACCGGATACGCGTGCCCGAAGTTTGGAATGGAACACTCCTCGTCTTCGCGCACGGCTATCGCGACAAGGCCGATCATCCTGGCGAGATCGACAACCGCAATGCCGACGTCGCGCCCAGCGCCGCGCTTGAAACTCCTTTGCTCGCACAGGGTTATGCACTCGCAGGCACCGCCTACAAAGACAATGGCTGGGCCATCGAAGAAGCGATCCAGGACGTTAAGAACCTCGCCGTCTTCTTCCGCGAGAACGTCGCACAGCCACAACGCACGATCATCGTCGCTGCATCGCTCGGAACGTTTGTCGGTTACAAGAGCATGGAGCAGTTCAACGGCATCTACGACGGCGCGCTTTGCCTGTGCAGCGCGGGCGCGGGCGCCACAAAACTCTGGGACAGCGGCGTTCCGCTTTATCTCGCTTACGATGTGGTGTTTGGAATTCCGCCGTCGTGGGGAACAGTCGGCGAAGTAAGAAACGATATCGACTTCGACACCGAAGTACTCGCGAAGCTCGCACCCGAGCTTAGCAGTATTGCAAACTTTCCAAAGTTTGAATTCCTTCGACTAGTCGCCAAGAATCCGGGCCGCGGTATCACGCCGCCACCGCCGCCGGCATTCTTCCCCGGCTGGGCCGTGACTGACTTCTTCTTCATTACCGAAGCACGCGCAGAGCTACAACGCCGCGCCGGTGGTCCAGTCGTGCAGAACGTCGATCAAACTTACGGTCTGCTTCCGGCAGAAAAAGCTTATCTCGCGGGGATCGGACTGCCCACGCCCGTGGTCGATGCATGGCTGGCGCAGATGAACGCGCGTCCCAAAATCGAGGCAAAACAGTCTGCACGAAACTACGTGCGTAACAACACCGATTACAACGGCAAAATTCGCAATCCGATCCTCAGTGTGCACACGATCATTGATCCGTTGCTCGTGGTCGCAAATGAGTCGGAGTATGCGGAGCTGAATGCGGCGGCGGGTAAACAGGATCTTCTCTTTCAGACTTTCACGACTGGGGTCGGTCACTGTAACTTAACCGGTCCGCAGATCCTGACCTCGATTGGCGCGATCGACGCGTGGGTACGCACGGACGTACGCCCGACAGCGGCGTCTTTCCCGGTGCCGCTGGGATTCAACCCGACATTCGTCCCACCGCCGTTTTAACGTAGAATACCGCACGAGCCCCCTCTTGCTGGTTTCGGGAGAGTTTTGAATAAGGGACCGTGCGGTGAGTAATTCCCTACCATTGACCAACGCCGTTCAAAGCGGCGATGAACAGGCTGTATCCGCAATACTGGCCAATGGCGCGGACGTAAATGAAACTACGGGCGGCGGGCAGACGGCCCTCATTCTCGCCGTCATCTTCGGCCACACACACCTCGTTAAACTCCTGATGCGCGCGGGCGCCGATCCGCAACTACGCGACAATCTCGGCCTCAACGCGATCGAATGGGCACAACGTCGAGGATCGACTGATGCAGTCGCTATTCTCACGAATAGCCACCGTGAAAGTACTCCTCCACGAAAGATAGTGATCCCACTCGAAGAGCCTCCGAAAACAGCGCCGAAGGAGCCGCCTCTTCCCGCGCGTGCCAATGGAGAAGAGAAAGAAAGTGTCTCGGAAGCTGAGAAGAGTCTTCGCTGGATCTCAGGGTTCAAGCAGAGGCTGCACGAGCAGGAGTTGCGGCGGCTGAATCGTAACGAGCCACGTCCGGAGCCGCCGCCGCCAGTGATGCCGGTGGAGACGAAGGAAACTCCAGCAGTCATTGAAACTCCAAAGCCGCCTGAACCGGAGCCACCGCCGGAGCCGCTGCCAGAGCCGCCACGATCAGTCACTCCGCCGCCACGGATACTGACGCCGGCGCCTAGTACGCCCGCGAAATCAAGCTCGCGCAAGCGCTGCCCCAAGTGCAACGCGATCTATAACAGCGATCTGGTTTCATACTGCGCTCATCACATCGTGCCGCTCGTTCCTGCTGACGAGCCGATCATTTCTGCGCCGCCAAGGTCGAACGTACCGCTGTTCTGGATTCTCGTGGTCGTAACGCTCGCCGGCTCGATCGTGGTGGGCTCACTCATCACGACTTATCTCTACAGATCGAAACAGGCCGCGGCGCGAATTGCGGCCGAACAGATCAGACCACTGCAAAAAGGAACGCCCGAGATCGGAGGCGATCTCGTTGGGAAAGCAGTGTCGCTGCCGGATGCTGAATGTCCGGTGAGGGGACCGGAGCCGGTGACAGGCACCGTGACGGTGCGCGTGATGGTCGACAAGAACGGTCAGGTTTACTGGGCTCGCGGTGCTGGGGGCGACTGGCTCATGCGCGGCGCCGCCACAGAAGCCGCAATGAAATCAACCTTCTCTCCTGAAAAACTCCGCGGCCGCCAAACCGAAGGCACAATCACCTACACCTTCAAACCTTAGCCTCCAAAAGGCACAAGACGATTTTAGCCACAAAAAGGCACAAAAAGCACAAAAGGGAAAGTTCAGAGTTCAAGCTTTAGCTTGCTCGGCCTCCAACCTGAGACGGCAGCCTAAAAGGCTGAACTCTGAACTCTGAACTCTGAACTTTTCTTTTGTGCTTTTTGTGCTTTTTGTGGCTAAGGTTTGAAGGTGTATCCTTTGTGACATGGTCGACTCCCAGCAGACGCGCATCCTTCCGGATGAGCTACGCGCGACGACTGTCCCCGCTCCTGGCACAATCCTGCGCGAACGCTACCGGCTCGATAGTGAGATCGGTCGCGGTGGCATGGGTACTGTCTTTCGCGCCACCGATCTCGAGCTCCAGCGCGAAGTCGCGGTAAAACTCCTCTCCGCTCAGAATTCCGATTCGCGCGAACGTCTGCTCCGCGAAGCACGCGCCGCCGCCGCCCTCAATCATCCGCACATCGTCACGATTCACGACGTCGGCGAAGTAGACGGATTTCCGTTTCTCGTAATGGAGTTCGTCTCCGGACCGCGACTCTCGCAGGCTCGTCCAACAGATTTCTCGCGCGTTGTCACCATCGCCGTACAGATCTGTGAGGCACTCGAACACGCACACAACAATCAAATCGTTCATCGAGATCTAAAACCCGATAACGTTTTGCTTTCGGGAACAAGCAGCTCAAGCACGGTGAAACTGGCGGATCTCGGACTCGCCTTGCCCGCTTACGCGGCACGCATCTCGCGCGCAGGCATCATCGTTGGCACCGCCGCATACATGGCGCCCGAACAGGCGTTGGGCCAAACAATCGATGGCCGCGCCGATCTCTACGCGCTCGGCATTCTGCTTTACGAGTTGACGACAGGCCGCGTGCCTTTTCACGGCGACGATCCGTTGACGATTGTTTCGCAACACGTTCACGCGCCGGTTGTGCCGCCGCGTGTCCTGCGTTCCGACATCCCGCCCGTTCTCGAAACCATCATCGTGCGGCTGCTCGCGAAAGATCCTTCGCAACGATTCAGCTCCGCGGCTGAAACACGTTCAGCACTACTCGACTCACTAAAAACCGAATCCGTAACGACTGAAGCCGCACCAGTCGCAGCCATTCTCGATGCACTCGCGCGCGGTCGACTCGTCGGTCGCGGCACGGAGCTCGCCGAAGCGCGCGAGCTCTGGCAGCGTGCCCGCGAAGGACGTGGTCACGGAGTTTTGCTCAGCGGCGAGCCAGGCGCCGGCAAGTCGCGTCTCGCACGCGAGATCACGATCCAGGCCGCTGTCGATGGCGCGCTGGTGTTGTCAGGCGGTTGTTACGAATACGAAGCCGCGACGCCTTACCTGCCTTTCGTCGAAGCATTTCGTCGCTGGGTACGCGAAGAACAAAATAACGACAGGTTACGAGAGATCCTCGGCGACACTGCAACGCAGATCGCGAAGCTCGCACCCGAGATCGAGACACGCCTCGGTCCGTTCGCCGAACGACAAGAGCTCGCGCCACACGAAGAACGGCTGCTCTTCTTCGACGCCGTCGCGCAAGTGTTCTCCAACATCGCGCGACGACAATCACTGCTCTTCTACGCCGACGATTTGCACTGGGCCGATCGCGGCACGCTCTGGCTGCTGGGCCACCTGCTGCGACAACTACGCAACGAGCGCGTGCTCATCCTCGGGGCGTATCGCGAAACCGAGCTCGATCGCGCACACCCTCTCGCAAAAGCACTCGTCGACTGGAATCGCGAACGTTTAACTACGCGCATCATGCTGCGTCGCTTCAACGAGTCGGAAACAAGCGATCAACTCGACGCGCTGCTGGGGGAACGTGTCAGCGGCGAGTTTGCAGTTGCCGTTCATCGCGAGACTGAAGGCAATCCGTTTTTCGTCGAGGAAGTATTGAAGGCGCTGATAGAGCGCGGCTCCGTGCGGCGCGAGAGTGGTCGCTGGCGGCGCTGCGACATGGACCAGATGCTCATCCCGCAGAGCGTGAAAGAAGCGATTGGCAATCGTCTCGATCGCGTCAGTGAAAACTGCAACGACGTGCTGCGCATCTGCGCGATTCTCGGCAAAGTCTTCACCTTCGAAGAGCTCACGGCGGCGGCTGAACAGAACGAAGACACGCTCCTGGACGCACTCGATGAAGCCGCAGGCGCGCAACTGATCGCAGCAGACTCGGGCGACTCGTTCAGCTTCACGCACGACAAGATTCGCGAAGTGCTTTACGAAGAGCTCAACCCGATCCGGCGCCGGCGTTTGCATCGTCACGTCGCCGAAGGACTCGAGCAACACTGCACGCGATCTCAGTGTGCAGTCGAAAAGCTGGCCCATCACTACATCCTGGCAGGCGATCACCAACGCGGCCTCAAGTATGCGAAGCAAGCTGCCGCTGAAGCGGCACGTGTCTTTGCATTCGACGAGGCGATTGCGGCGTACGGTCGCGCGCGCGACTGTGCCGAAGCGCTCGGTCTGACGGAAGAGCAGCTAGCCCAGGAAGAAGCGATCGGCAAAGCATTCATGCTGCACGGCGAGACGATCCTCGCGGCGGAACACTTCGAACGCGCGCTGGCCCTGGCCACGGAACCCGCGACGCGCGTGCGTTTGCAAACCGAGGCAGCGGCTTCTCTCGTCACCACCGACGATCCGCGCGGGCACGAATACCTGCACGAAGCTTTGCAGGTCCTCGATCCGGTCACAAACCCTCTCGAAACAGCAAACGCGCTTTCAACCGAAGCGCGCTTCCACCATCTCGCCGGGCGTCACAAGAAAGCGATCGAGTTGTTCATGCGTGCCGTCGAGCTTGTTGCGCCCACGGCGGAGAGCGAGAGTGTCAGCACGTTTGCCGCGCCGATGATCTCGCAGATTTACGCCTACACAGCCGGGGGTTATCAACACTATGGACTTTACGACGAGTCCGATCGCTGGGCGCGACGCGGGATCGAGTTTGGTGAAAAGCACAAAGTTCTGTTCGCCCAGGCCACGGGGTTTGAGTATCTCGGTGAAAACTCGGTTCACAAAGGCGATTACGAGACGGGCTTGAAGTATGCGGAGCGCGAGATCGAGATCGCCGAGAAGCTGCACTCGCGCGAGCGCCGCGCGTGGGTACATTTCTACTCGGCGCAGTGCCGGCTCTTCATGGGTGAGATTAAGCAGGCTGAACAGGAGCTTCTCGACGGCATCATGGCCGGCGAGGCAATTGGAGAAAAGCGCGTGTTGGCGTTGTGCCGCCCGAGTCTCGCCGTCGCGCAGGTGATGCAGGGTCGCGCTGACGAAGCCCTGGAAACAGCCTTGACCACTCTCGAACAGTCGTCAGCGAGCATGTTGTACACACAGTTCGAGGCGCTCAGATGTTTGGCGGAAGTTCGTCTCAGGCGTGCTGAGCTCGCGGAAGCTGAAAAGGTTTGTCGAGACGCAGACGCACTCATCTCACCAACCGACTCGCGCGTCAGTCAACTGTGGCTTGGTCCACTGTACATCAAGGTGCTGATGGCGCTGGACAAGAAAGACGAGGCCCTGGCAAGACTAACAAGTTATACCGCGCTCGTGGCCCAATGCCAGACGCCGCGCTTCTCCTCAGAAGCGCAGCGACTGGCAAAGTTATTTTAGCCGCGGATTAACGCTGATCCGCGTTTATCCGGCTCGTAATCGGGCTTTGATCCGCGTTCTTCAGATACCGATCGAGAAAATCGAGTATCGCTTTATACGCACGAATCTCGTTCGCCTTCTTCGTGAACCCGTGCCCTTCGTTATCGAATAACACATACTCGACAACACCATTACGCTTCTTGATGTTGTCGACGATCTCGTCCGACTCAGGCTTGATCACGCGTGGATCGTTCGCACCCTGCAACACGATCAACGGCTTCACGATCTTGTCAGCATGGAACAACGGTGACACGGCGCGCAGGTTTTCCAGGTCCTTGCTCGGATCGCCAATCTCCCTGTAAAGCGACTTGCGGAACGATTCCCAGTACGGCGGAATCGACTGCAACGTACGCACCCAGTTTGAAACGCCAAACAGATCGACTCCGACCGCAAACTCCTGCGGCTTGAACGCGAGCGCAGCCAGGACCATGTAGCCACCGTACGAGCCGCCCGCGATCCCGATCTTCTTCTCATCAACGTAGCCGAGCGACGCGAGATACTTCTTCGCTTCGACACAATCCCACAACGGCTCACGACCATGCTTGCCGTCATCAGACGCGAAGAACGACTTGCCATAACCACTCGAGCCGCGATTGTTGACACCGAGAATCACGTAGCCATGGTTCGCCAGATACTGCGCAAGCACACTGTAACCCACGCGCGTTTGCCCGCCCGGACCTCCATGGACCAGCAACAGCGCCGGAGCCTTATTCGTCGGGCTCGCGTTCTTCGGCTTGTAAAGAATCGAAGGAATCTCAACGCCGTCGAACGACTTGTAACGAATGACTTGTGAATCGACGAGATCCGCGGGATTAATCTCAGGATTCAGGCTATCCGTTAGTTTCGTCGCTTTCTTCGACATGAAATCGTAAACGTAGAGATTCGCCGGACTGCGATCGCCGTTCAAATAAAACGCCATCAGCTTCTCACTCGGCGAGATGTTGACCCCGGTGATGTCTGCATTCGGAAGCTGCGGCAGCGGAACGAGCTTGCTCGTCGCCGTGTCGTAGATCTTGATCTTCGTACGCGCATCTTCGTTGACCGCCGTCACGCGATATTTTCCGTTGCGCGAGAAGTAAGTGTAGGAAACGTCCCAGGGCGCTTTCTCAACGACTTCGCTCTTGCCGGTCGCGAGATCGTAACGCGCGACGTATCTAAACTCGCTGCCTGAATCAGTCAGGTAGTAGAGATATTTCGAGTTGACGTCGAACGTCTCTGCGCTGTTCGCAACATCACCAGTATGCTCAGTGATGTTCTTCATCTCTTTGGTGACGACGTTGTAGAGAAGAATATCCGAGTCAGCCTGCGAGCCGCCGTTCTTCTGAAACGCGATGAACTTCTTGTCGTCGGAAATTGTGCCGGCCTCCAGACCCGTTTCGTCCTTGTAAATCAGTGCCGGCTTGAACGTGTCGCTCGGCATTTCAAAAATGTCGAAGAAACGCGCGTCGCGCTCGTTGGTCGAGTAGAAGAACGATTTGCGGTCGTGGGCCCAGCCGAGAAAGTTTGCTTTCACTTTTTCGCCGGGCGTGAGATCGCGTTCGCTGCCGTCGAGCTCGCGCAGGTAGATGTGACTGTTTTCGTTACCGCCGCGATCGTACGAGTAGAGAAAACGCGAGTCGTTGGGCAGGTAGGAGATAGCGAACGTGCTCTCCTTGGTTGAGCTGGTCAACTGCGTCGCCGCGCCTGCGCTCACCGGCACGGAATAGACGTTGAAAATGCCTGACTTGTTGTTGTGAAAAAGGATCGACTTCTCGTCAGACGAGAACGAGCTGCCGCCGATACGAACAGTATTCATGAACTGCTCGATTGTGTACTCCTTAACGGGCTCGGCTGCTTTCTTCTTCGGCTGCGCAAACGCAGTAGAAGAGACAAAGAGCAGCATGAAAATGAGCAGGGAAAGGCGCTTATTCGGATTCATGGAAAGATATTCCTTTCTTTGGAGGTTGGCGACGCTGACGTGTCCACAGATTACACAGATTCCACAGATGATGTAAATCAATAATCTGTGTAATCTGTGGATTAGAAAATGACGTCGACACCCACACTCGCGAATCGATGAGCGGAATTCATCGTTTCACGATCTAACGTCCGCTGCGCATGTTTTATTAACAGTGCCAACTCGATCGTGCGTCCAAGCGTGAGACTAAATCTTCTCGCACCCGCTTCAACTGCATCACCCTTCGCCAACCAGCTCGCCGCATGGTCCAACGCCGAGCGCACCACATTTAACAATCTCACATCACTAACACCCTCCAAACACCGCTTGACCGCCGCATCAAAACGCATCAATCCGTGGCTTGGATCCGTGTCATCCGTGCGCAAGGCACGCAAAGTGTCGAGCGCGAGCACGTTCGTCGTTCCTTCCCAGATCGGCAGCACCTGACTATCACGCAAGAGCACCGGCAACCCGGTGTCTTCGACATAACCCGCGCCACCAAAGCTTTCGAGCACTTCACTCGCAACCATCACCGCCTGTTTGCCTGTGGTGAGCTTCATGATCGGTGTCAGGAGGCGCAGTAGCAGTACATCATCATCGGAAATCTCACCCGTCTCACTCCTGCCCGTGAGCTCAGCAACGTAAAACGCGAACTGAAACGCCGCTTCGAATTCCGCCTGCAACGTCGCGAGGGTATCGACGTGCAAAGGCTTCTCAGACAACGGCGCACCGAACGCTATTCGTTTGTTCGCGTAATCAAAACTGAGCGCGAGACCACGACGCATCAGCGCCACTGCGCTGATACCATTCCACAAACGCGTGATGTTCAAAAGCGGCGCGATATTGCGCACACCATCGGTCGATCCCTTGACGAGTTGCGCGGGCGTTCCATCCAAAGTGAGCTCCGCGGTCGGAACTTTGCGCGTGCCGAGCTTGTCTTTCAAACGGTTGATCTGAATGTTGCGCGGGCGGCCATGCTCGTCTCTCGTTTCGAGATAAAAGAGCGCGAGGCCGCGACCGCCGGGCGGATTGCCCTCCGGACGCGCGAGCGTGAGCGCCATCTGTGAAGCGATCGCCGATGTGAACCACTTGCGCCCGCAGAGTCGAAACGTGTTCGAGCCGTCCTCCTGTTTCGCCACTGTCTCTGAAAGTCCGACGTCAGATCCGCCGGTGAGCTCAGTCATCCACTGCCCGGCAGTCCAAAACTCTTTTGGATCGCGCGTGATCAAGTGTGGCACTGCGCGATCGATCAAAGCCTGATTACCGGAATTCAACAGAGTGCGCGCAGCGCCGTCAGTCATCGCGAGTGGACAACTGTAGATGTCGGTCGAGGGCGTCAACAGATACGCGAGCGCACATTGATGCACGCGCGAAAGACTGCCGTGTCGTAGCTCATAAGCCGTCGCGACCACGCCGTGCTCCGCCGCAATGCGCTCAGCCCGGCGCCACAACGGTGTTAGCTCGATCTTGTCGATGCGATTTCCCCACGCGTCCCATTGCGTGAGGGTAGGCTCGTTCAAACGGTCAGCTAGTTGCAGCTCGTACAGCTCGCCGCCCGCAAGCCGCCCCATCTCGGTGAGTGATTCCTGTACGTCACTCAGAACGTCCGCCGGAAGCACCCGCTTGAGATACGAGCGCAGCACACGATCGTCATCGTACTGGTTTCCGAGTGCGGGAGGTGTTTGCTGGAATAGATTCATTTAGGTTACCGGTTCAGTTTGAAAATACGCCGAAGGCGTTGGCTAATTTCAGCCCAGGGGTTGGAGCGCGAGTGCCAGCGACAACCCTGGGTTTGTAATCCAACATGAATTGAACCCTGTAAGGGTTCGCCAGCCGACAAACCCTTTCAGGGTTTAGCATGTATTTGAATTGTTATCCCAGGGTTTTCGCTGGCTCCAACCCTGGGCTGAAATTAGCCAACGCCTTCGGCGTATCTCAAACTGAACCAGCACTTCATTTAGCCACAGATTTACACAGATGAAGACGGATTTGGTATTATGTCAGCCTTTTCCTCTTGCCCAAATAGAAAGTCAGTCTTCCTAAAAACAATGTCTTACGAAGTTCAAGAACAAGACCTCTTCCTTAAATGCCTTCTTGAAGCCAACGTCGACGGCATCATCGCGTTCGATCGCGAGTGTCGTTACACCACCTGGAATCGCGCCATGGAGCGCATCTCCGGTGTGAAGCGTGAGAACGTGCTCGGCAAAAACGCTTTCGATCTTTTCCCCTGCCTGAAGGAAACCGGAGAAGACAAATATTACTTCGAGGCACTCGCCGGCAAAAGCTCCGTCGCCGAGAATCGTCCTTACGTCATCGCGCAGTCTGGTCGTAACGGTTTCTTCGACGGCTACTATTCGCCACGTCACGACGAGAGTGGCGAAGTAGTCGGCGGCGTCGCGATTGTTCGCGACGTGACGGATCGCAAACTGGCGGAAACAGCACCGCCCGACGACCACAGACGTCTCGCGTTCCACGTCGAAAACACGCCGCTCGCAGTCATCGAATGGGATCACGAGTTTCGCGTCCTGCGCTGGTCGCCTGCCGCACAGCGTCTCTTCGGATGGAAAGCAGCAGAAGTCCTCGGGAAACGTTTCAATGATTGGGAGTTTGTCGTGCCCGAGGATGTGGAAGTCGTCAACCAGGTGGGCCAGCGACAGAACCGCGGGCAGGAACATCACGGCATCTCGCGCAATCGCAATTACACGAAGCTCGGCTCGATACTGTATTGCGAGTGGTACAACTCCGCGCTCTACAACGAGCACGGTAAGTTGATCTCAGTCCTTTCCCTTGTTCTAGACGTGACTGTTGCGACGCGTATCGAAGAAGCACTGCGAAAGTCAGAAGCGCAGTATCGTTTGCTGTTCGAATCTAACCCGCAGCCGATGTGGGTCTACGATCTGACGACACTTCGCTTCCTCGCGGTAAATGACGCGGCGGTGCGTCATTACGGCTACTCGCGCGCAGAGTTTGTCGACATGACGATCAAGGATATTCGCCCGCCGGAAGACGTGCAGCTGCTCGAAGATTACCTCAGCGCTGATTCGTCCGATCCCGGTCCCGCAGGTGAATGGCGACACCGGAAGAAAGACGGCACGGTAATCAACGTCGAGATCACTTCGAATCGTTTGACGTTCGGCGGGCGCGCTGCGGAGTTTGTGCTCGTGGACGACGTCACCGAGCGCAAGAAAGCCGAGTCTGCACTGCGCATTAGCGAAGATCGATATCGCGATCTCGTCGACAACAGTCACGAGCTGATCTGCACTCACGATCTCGAAGGATGCGTGTTGTCAGTCAATCCCTGGGCGGCGCGCGTGTTGGGCTACCCGCAATACGCGCTCGTCGGCATAAACATTCGTGACGGGCTGCTGCCTGAGTATCGCCAGCAGTTCGATGAATACATGCACAAAGTAAAGACTGAAGGCTCGGCCGGCGGCATCATGAAAGTTCGCACGGCGACCGGCGAAACGAGGCTTTGGGAGTATTACAACACGCTTCGTACAGAAGGCGTGGAGAAACCGATCGTGCGCGGCATGGCTCACGATGTAACTGAGCGGCGCCAGGCTTTGAAGCGAGAAAAAGAAGCACGCATGGAAGCGGAAGCAGCGAACCGCGTCAAAGATGAGTTTCTCTCGACCCTTTCGCACGAGCTGCGCACACCGCTGACCGCGATTATGGGTTGGTCCGATCTCCTTTTGAACGATGAAGTCGAGCCTGACAAGGAACGCACGGCGATCGAGACGATCTTTCGCAACGCCAACTCGCAATGCCAGCTAATCAACGATCTGCTCGAAGTGTCGCGCATCATCACCGGCAAGCTGCGACTCGAATTTGTCGCGTGTGAGCTTGACTCGGTGATCGAGGCGGCGGCTGAAAGCATCCGGCCGACCGCGGAAGCAAAGGGCGTGCGTTTACAGGTGCTACTTGAGCCGGGTGTTGGACCAGTGTTCGGCGATCGCGAGCGTTTACAGCAGATCGTCTGGAACCTGCTGTCGAACGGCGTGAAGTTTACGCGCAAGGGCGGCCTGGTCCAGGTCACGTTGCAACGTATCAATTCACACGTCGAGATCGTTGTGAACGACACTGGTATCGGTATCAATCCCGAGTTTCTGCCGCACGTGTTCGATCGCTTCCGGCAGGCTGACGGCTCGACGACCAGAACCTATGGCGGTCTCGGACTCGGACTCGCGATCGTGCGCCATCTGGTCGAGCTACACGGCGGCACCGCACTCGCAGTTAGCGCGGGTGACAATCAGGGTGCGAAGTTTACGATCAGGTTGCCGGCCATGATCGGGAACGAGCATCCGCTGCCCGAGGAGTTCAGACAACCAGTGCTGGCTGAAGTTGAAGCACGCGAGCGGAAGCCGTCGTCACTGCAGGGATTGCGTGTGCTCGTGGTTGATGACGAGATCGATGCGCGCACGTTGTTGACGATGATGCTCGAACGGTGTGGCGCGCAAGTGGTTGCGGTTGGCTCTTCGCGTGAAGGGTTGGAGTCGATCGAAAACTGGCTGCCCGATGTGTTGATCGCGGATATCGGTATGCCGGTCGAGGATGGTTACGGGCTGATCAGGAAGATTCGTAAGCTGCCGAAGAAGAAGGGTGGGCACACGCCCGCGCTCGCGCTCACCGCGTATGCGCGAACTGAAGATCGCGTGCGCGCGCTTTCAGAAGGTTACCAGGTGCATTTGGCGAAACCTGTTGACCGTTATGAGCTCGCGGCAGTCGTGGCCAGTTTGGGCCAGAGATAAACGCGGATTGAAAACACGGATCTGCGGCTTTAATCGCAGCCGGCGTGGCTCTCATGAAGTTTCCGCCAGTGGTGGCCGTTGCCCATGATGAGATCGTCGGCTTCTGTGGGGCCGTCGGTGCCGGCGGCGTAGAGTGGCAGGTCTTTGACGTTTTGTGTTGCCCAGGCTTCCTGGATGGGAGTGATTAGTCGCCATTGAGCCTCGGCTTCGTCGCTGCGGATGAAGAGAGTCGCATCGCCACGCATCACGTCGAGCAACAGCATCTCGTAGGCATCGGGTGACTCAACCCCAAATGCTGTCTGGTAACAGAAGTCCATGTGGACCGTGTTGGTGGCCATCTCGAACCCGGGACGCTTGGCGCCGAACGTCACTGTGATGCCTTCGTTCGGCTGAATGCGCAGCACGATCACGTTCGGCTCGATCTCGTCGACGGGCGTGCGCGCAAAGAGAGCCTGTGGCGTGCGTTTCAGGTGTACCGCGATTTCCGTGAGCTGGCGTGCGAGACGTTTTCCGGTGCGCACGTAAAACGGCACTCCCGACCAGCGCCAGTTTGAAATGTTGAACTCAATCGCCGCGTAGGTTTCAGTTGTAGATCCGGATTTTACTCCCTCCTCTTCCTTGTAACCCTTCGCCTGCTCATCGTCGATCGTGCCTGGTCCATACTGCGCGCGCACTGTGCGCTCGGCGACCTGTTCCGGCTTCAGGCGACGGATCGATCGCAACACCTGCACTTTCTCTTCGCGCACGTTGTCGGCATCGAAGGCGACTGGCGGCTCCATTGCCGTGAGGGTCAGCAGTTGCAGAAGATGGTTCGCAACCATGTCGCGCAATGCGCCTGCATCTTCGTAGTAACCGGCGCGGCTGCCCACGCCAAGGCTTTCCGCGGCAGTGATCTCAACGTAGTCGACGTAGTTGCGATTCCAGATCGGCTCGAACATCGAGTTGCCGAAGCGAAAGACGAGTATGTTTTGAACTGTGTCTTTGCCGAGATAGTGATCGATACGATAGATCTGACTTTCTTTGAACACTTCGGCGACAGTCGCATTCAGCGCCTTTGCTGATTCGAGATCGCGCCCGAAAGGTTTTTCGATGATGAGGCGGCTCCAGTGGCCGTCTTCTTTATTTAGCCCCGCTTCGCCCAGACGCTTCACGATCGTTGAGAAGAGTGACGGCGGCGTGGCGAGATAGAAAAGATGGTTTTTACTCGCACCTTCGTTTGCCAGCTCTTCGAGACGTTCGGCAATTTGTTGATAGGTAGCTTCAACGTCGAGCTCGCCTGACATGTAGTGCAGGCGTTTTGAAAAATCGCGCCACGTTTGTTCGTCGAGGTTGTCGATCTTCTTCGAGTCTTCGAGGGCTTCGTGTACGAGCGATTCAAATTCGTCATTCGTCATGTGACTACGGCCGACGCCGAGAATGCGCACGCTTTCGAGGCAGCCTTGATCGGTCAGCCGGCACAGGGCAGGCATCAGTTTGCGTTTCGTCAGATCGCCCGTCGCACCAAAGATCACAACCACGCACGGTTCCGCGTTGGGTAACTGAGGTTGTTCGAGGTGAACTGGATTCGGTTCTACAACTACTGCTGACATAATTTTACTCTCTGCGTATCTCTGCGAGGCCGCAGAGTAATTACTTCTCGCGATGTCCACCGAACTGGAGGCGCATTGCTGACAAGATCTTATTCGCGAAATCCGCTTCACCTCGCGAGCTGAACCTTTGAAAAAGCGCCGCGCTCAACACCGGCACGGGCACGCCTTCTTCAATCGCCGCATTGATGGTCCAACGTCCCTCTCCGGAATCGGAAACACGACCGGAAAAACCTTCCAACTGCGGGCTCTCCGCAAGCGCGATCGCCGTTAGATCGAGCAACCACGAAGCAATGACACTGCCGCGCCGCCACACCTCCGTAATGTCAGCGATATTGAAATCATACTGGTAGTGCTCGGGATTACGCAGCGGCGACGTTTCCGCATCAGCAGTTCTTTCTTCGTTGCCCTCGTTCGCATGATGCAGCACGTTCAACCCTTCCGCGTACGCGGCCATCAACCCATACTCGATCCCGTTGTGGACCATCTTCACAAAGTGTCCGGCGCCTGCAGGCCCACAGTGCAAGTAACCTTCTGCAGCGGTGCCTGAATCAACCGGCCTTCCGGGCGTCGGTGAAACGGCATCACGTCCGGGCGCGAGCGTCTTGAAAATCGGATCGAGATGAGCAACGACATCTTTCTCACCACCGATCATCTGGCAATAACCACGTTCGCGTCCCCAAACACCACCGCTTGTTCCCACGTCGACGTAATGAATATCTTTAGTGCGTAACTCTTGTGCGCGGCGTATGTCGTCGATGTAATAAGAGTTTCCACCATCGATGATCACGTCGCCGGCAGATACCACAGTGACGAGCTGAGCGAGAATCGTGTCGACAAGCGCCGCCGGGATCATTAGCCAGATCGCGCGCGGCGGCTTGAGCTTCGCGATAAAATCGTCGAGCGACGCCGCGCCAGTTGCGCCTTCGTCGACGAGCGCCTTCACTGCATCAGGGCTGCGATCGTTAACAACACACTCGTGGCCGCCGCGCAGCAGGCGCCGCACCATGTTGGCACCCATGCGGCCGAGTCCAATCATTCCGATTTGCATTAAAAATGCTCCCTTGCTTAGTTTGGGGGTTTACATGAAGATAACAGAAACCAAACCTGAGGAGCACTCCACATGAAGTGTCTGCACGTGCTTGTTGTTGTTCTCATTCTCGTTGTTCCGGTAATGGCGCAGAAATCGGGCGCCTTTCCCTCCGGTCGCATCGTCGATCTCACTTATGCGTTCGACGCAAACAGCGTCTACTGGCCCACGGCCGAGCAGTTCAAGCTCGAAACAGATTTTGAAGGAATGACTGACAAGGGCTACTTCTATTCGGCGTATCGTTACTCGGCGGCGGAGCACGGCGGCACACATCTCGATTCGCCCGTCCACTTCGCCAAAGGCCGTTACACTGTTGATGAGTTGCCCTTGCAACAACTCATCGGTGCGGCGATCGTGATCGACGTGACCGCGCAGTGTGCGACGAATCCCGACTACCTCGTGAGTGTGGCTGATTTTGAGAACTGGGAGAAACGTAACGGGAAAATTCCTGCGGGTATGATCGTTTTACTTCGGACAGGGTTTGGAAAGTTTTACCCGGATCGGAAGAAGTATCTTGGTACTGAAGAGCGTGGTGCGGAAGCGGTTGCGAAGCTGCACTTCCCCGGGTTGGATCCCGCGGCCGCACGCTGGATCACGACGAGTAGATCGATCAAGGCGATCGGGTTAGACACGGCGAGCATCGATTACGGGCAGTCGACGCTTTTTGAGAGTCACCGGGCTTTATTTGAGAAGAATGTGCCGGCGTTTGAGAATGTCGCGAATTTGGACCAGTTACCGGCGAAGGGCTTCTCGGTAATCGCGCTGCCGATGAAGATCAAGGGTGGCAGTGGGGGACCGTTGCGGATAATCGCAGTTTTGTAACGCGGATTTGCGCGGATTAAAAACGCGGATTATGGTTGAGGTTTTCGAAAATTCGGAGGAGTTGGCGCGGGCAGCGGCGGAGTATTTTGTCGCGCAGTGTCCGGAGACTGTGGCGCTGTCGGGTGGATCGACGCCGAAGTTGATGTTTCAGATTTTGGCCGAGCAGTTTCGAGATGAGGTGGCGTGGTCTAACATTCATTTCTTCTGGTCCGACGAGCGACATGTTCCTCCTGATGATCGTGAGAGCAACTATCGCATGGCTCACGAGGCGCTACTGTCACACGTGCCTGTTTCAGCAAACAACGTTCATCGTATCCCCGGCGAGAATCCAGACGCGGCGGCAGCGGCCAGCGAGTACGAACAAACCATCATCGATGTAACAAAACAAGCCCTGCCGCGCCTCGATCTTATCTTCCTCGGTCTCGGTACGGACGGCCACACCGCCTCGATCTTTCCCGGCTCTGAAGTGCTGCATGAAACGAAGCGTCTCGTGGCTGCACCATACGTCGAGAAGCTCAAAAGCTATCGCATCACGATGACGTTGCCGCTATTGAACAACGGCGCCTCAGTCGTGTTTCTGGTGAGCGGCGCGGAAAAGGCAGAGGTCGTAAAGGCGGTGCTCCAGGGCGAGCATCAGTATCCGGCGCAGGCTGTGAAACCAGCGCAAGGCGAGCTGATCTGGATGCTTGATAAAGACGCCGCGAGCAAACTTTGATGTTCAGAGTTCAAGCTTTAGCTTGTATGCTCGTCAACCGAGACCGCAAGCAAAGCTTGAACTCTGAACTTAACTCGCCGGCACGAGCGAATCGACCAATAAAGGCGCGGTGGGCGAAACATTCCCTGACGTCACCTGCCGCTGCTCGATCAATAACTCTTCAAACGCCTTCGCCGACAACGCCTTGCTAAACAAAAATCCCTGCACAACATCACATTCGAGCGCGCTCAAATACTGAAGCTGCTCCTTCGTCTCAACGCCTTCTGCCACCACTATCAGGTCCAACGCATGTCCGAGGTTGATGATCGCGCGCACGATCGCAGTGTCGTGTGGATCTTTGCAAACGTCGGCCACAAACGACTTGTCAATCTTCAACGTATCGATCGGAAAACGTTTGAGGTAATTGAGCGACGAGTATCCGGTGCCGAAGTCGTCAATCGCCACGCTGATCCCCATCAGCTTCAACTCGTGCAGCTTCTCAATCGCCTCCTCGGGATCTTTCATGATCGAGCTCTCCGTCAGCTCGAGCTCAAGCCAACGCGGATCGAGGTTCGTCTCTTTCAGGATGTGCGACACATCCGTTATGAACGTCGGCTGTTGAAACTGTCGCGCCGAGAAGTTCACCGAGAGGCGCAACGGCGTCAATCCCTTGTCCTGCCACGCTTTGTTTTGTGCACATGCCGCGCGCATTACAAACTCGCCCAACGCGATGATCAAGCCGCTTTCTTCAGCGAGCGAAATGAACTCTCCTGGATACAACAGGCCCAAACTCGGATGCTGCCAGCGCACGAGCGCTTCCATGCCGACGAGATGAAAGCCACGAATGTCAACCTGCGGCTGGTACTGCGCGAAAAACTCGCCTCGTTCCAAGCCCGGCCGCAAATTGCTTTCGAGCACGAGCTGTTTGAGCGCGCGCGTCGTCCCGCCCGCCGTGTAGAAATGAAAATTGCCGCCACCCTGCACCTTCGCGCGATCGAGTGCGACGCCCGCAGTCTTCAAAAGTCCCGCAGTGTCGCGACCGTCGTGCGGATATATGCTGATGCCGATGCTGCTCCCTACAAAGATCTCCTGATCTTCAAAGATGAACGCCTGATCGAGCGCCTGCTTGATCGCGCGCGCGACATTCGCTGCATCCTGCGCGCGTGGAATGTTTGTGAGCAGCACTGCGAATTCATCACCACCGAAACGCGCTACCGTATCGCTTTCACGAACACAGCTCGTCAAGCGCTGGGCCACTGACTGCAACAAACGATCGCCCGCCGTGTAGCCGAGTGAATCGTTGATCGTCTTGAAACGATCGAGATTGAGCAGCAGCACCGCCTGCATGTGATCGTTACGACGAGAAAGCGCGATGGCCTGTTTCAGTCGATCCTTAAACAGCACCTGGTTCGGCAGATCGGTGAGGGCATCGTGATACGCAAGGTGGTTGAGTTTTTCCTGAGTCTGCTTGTTTTGAGAAAGATCGATGACAAAACACGCGATCTCTTCGTCGTGCATCGCCGCGCCAAACAGAACCGGCAACGGGGCGCCGTCTTGTTTCAAAAAATCTTTTTCGAAAGGCGCGCAGGCGCCGAACGCCATCAGCTTCTCGAACGCTTCTTCGTCCAGGCGATGATGTTCCGGCGGAGTCAGCTCGTGAATGTTGCGCGGTAAGTTTTTGGAAGTGTAGCCGAGCAAATTCAGGAAACTGTCGTCGGCGCTGAGAATGTTTCCGGCAAGATCGGTGAATAAAATGGCGACAAGATTGGTTGCGACGAGACGCCGCAGGGCTGCATTAACTTTGGTTTCCATACCAGGAATGAGAATTCGCTGAAATTTAGGAGAGGTGAGAACTGGGCAAGTCAGGTTGGCCGTCAACCCGACATGTAGGCTACCACAGATTACGCAGATGCCACAGAAAAATCTGCGTAATCTGTGGATGGCTCGGCCTGATTTACCGCACAGAGCTCGTCGCGGCTGTCGCTGGTCCCGCCGGCATTTTATCGTTGAGATATCGAGTCAGCAGTCCCATTAAATGCTTTGACGTGCTCGTTCCTTCCGAGATCGAGTGTGATCGATTTGGATACGAAAAGGTCGAAAACTGCTTATTCGCCGCCACCAGAGCGTTGATCAACGCCTCCGTGCCCTGGTAATGGACGTTGTCGTCGCCGGTCCCGTGCACGATCAGCAGATTACCCTTCAACTGGCCCGCGAACGTGATCGGCGAGCTCTGCTTCCATTCGTCCGGATGGTCCTTGGGCAGCGCGCCGTATCGCTCCTGGTAAATCGTGTCGTAATAATGAAGATCCGGAACAGGCGCGACAGCCATTCCAGTCGCATAAACGTCCCCGTAGCGGAACATCGCATTGAGCGTCGATGAGCCGCCGCCGCTCCAACCCCAGATTCCGATGCGCGCCGCATCGACGAAGGGCCACTTCGCAATCGCGCGAGCTGCCGCCGCCTGATCACCCGAATTCACGAGGCCCATCTTGCGATAAATGATCTTGCGCCAGGCGCGGCCACGCGGCGCGGGCGTGCCGCGATTGTCTACGCTCATCACGATGTAACCCTGTTGGGCCAGCATCTGGTGCCAGATACGATTTCGACCAAACCACGCATCAAGCACGGTCTGGCCCCAGGGCTCGCCATAGACGTAGAACAGCACCGGATAGCGTTTCTGCGGATCGAAGTCGGGCGGCTTCATCATCCAGCCGTCGAGTTGAACGCCGTCGCCGATGTCGACTTTGAAAAACTCTGAAGGCGCTTGTTTTAGCTGCGCGAGTCGATCCTGCACCTGCCTGTTGTCAATCAGCGTTCGCGCGACGTTGTGTTGCGGCAGGCGCACCACATCGATCACGGGAACGCGGTTGAAGGTTGAATAATCATGAATCGCAAAGTCGCCGCGTGGCGAGATGTTGTAGCCGTTCGTTCCGGGAAGATTCGCCGGCGTCAGTCGCTCTTCCTTGCCGTTTGCCCCCCCGTCGAGCTTCACGCGATAGAGATATCGTTGCGCTGCGTTTTCCGGTGAAGCGATGAAGTACATCCAACCGTTCTGTGCGTCGACGCGCGCGACACTGATCACGTCGTAATTCCCGGGCGTGATCGTTTTCACGTCGCTGCCGTCGCGCGACACGGAATAAATGTGTCGCCAACCATCGCGTTCGCTGGTCCATAGAAAACGTTTGCCGCCGTCGATCCATTCGACGTCGCCGCGTCCGAGTCCGGATTTGTCCCAGTCGATGTCGCCCCACGCCACGTCGACCCACGCTTCGTCTTTTTCAGTCAACACGGGACGGACTTTGCCGGTGCGCGCGTCAGCCATCATCACTGTGTTCGTGTCCTGGCGACGATTGAGCTGCTGAATGACGAGCTCATCCGAGCTCGCGGCCCACTCCATGCGCGGCAGGTAGTTGTTACGCGGATCGCCCGGCACCTCGATCCAGCGCGTTGGACCACCATTCGCGTCCACGACGCCGACCCGGGCAGCGGAGTTTGTCTCGCCGGCTTTCGGATACGGGAAGGTGGTGAGCACGGGATAGAGCCCAGCGGTGTTGTTGATGAGCGTCATCTCCTTCACGCCTTCGGAGTTGAGTTGCCAGTAAGCGATCTGTTTGCTGTCAGGACTCCAGCGGAAGCCGTCGCGGCAAAACAGTTCTTCTTCGTAGACCCAGTCGAAGGTGCCGTTGACGAGATAGCGCGAGCCATCGTTGGTGAGTTTCGTGATCTTCGCATCGCCGGAAAGGTTTTCGACGTAGATGTTGTTCTCGCGCACATAGCCGGCGCGCTGACCGTCAGGTGAAAACTTCGCGAACATAAGACTCGAAGGCTTCGCGTCCGCGCCGCCGAGTTTCTTCAGCGTGTTGGCTTTGAGATCGAGTACCCAGTAATCGCCGCGCGTGTTGCTGCGCCAGACGCGCTCAGAGCTGGTGAAGATCAGTAGCTTCTGCTCGTCGGGTGTGAGGGAGAACTCTTCGACGGCGAGCGGCTCAGTGGCGCCTGTTGGAGTGAGTTTCTCGGCCGAGACTTTCACCGTGCGCTCGCCGGAGTTCACGTCGTAACGGACGATGTCGAGAAATGGCTTTTTCGTCGGCGACGGCTCGAGTGCAAGATAGCCGCTGCCGTCCGTCTGCCACTGCACCGGCCCCAGCGGGCGGATGCGATACGTGAACATCGAGTCCAGCGTGAGCAGCGACGGATCCGATTGCTGCGCGTAAAGCGGGAGTATTAAAAGAAGGAGAACTGGGATGATGTAAATTCGTCGTCTCATTTGTGACCTCATTCTTACCCATACTTTTTTCATCCATCGATTACACGGATGTCAGAAAACAATCTGTGTAATCTGTGGATAAAGAGCTAGTCACCACGGCCAAGGAGTGCCGCGATTGCCGCGATCAGCTCCGCCTGTTCGATCGGCTTCGCCGTGTGTTGCTGGTAACCCGAGCCGAGCGCGCGCTCGCGGTCTTTCCGCGACGCATAACCCGTCAACGCGATCGCCGGGGTGGCGCCACCCTTTTCCACCGGCAACGCTCTTAACTTGCGTATCAAGTCGTAACCATCCTGATCCGGCATACCAATATCGCTAATCATCACATCCGGCAACTCGCCTTCGAACACCCGGAGCGCCTCCGCCGCCGACTTCGCCGACGTCACACGCGCACCGTAGCGCCTCAGCATCGTCCCGAGCAGCTTGCGTGAATCGGCGTCATCTTCGACCAGCAACACGTGTACACCATCAAGCCGCACCACGCCTTTGCGACTGCGACGCCGATCGACTTCACGCCTGCGCTCTTCCGCACGCGCCGGATCGCGTCGCTCCAGCGTCATCGGCAGATCGACCGTAAACACCGATCCCTTGCCGAGTCCTTCGCTCTCTGCCGCGATTTTTCCACCGTGCAGCTCGACCAGGTGCCGCGCCACAGCCAAACCCAATCCGAGTCCGCCCTGCTTCCGCGAAATCGAGCCTTCCGCCTGCCGGAACCGATCGAACACGTACGGCAGAAACTCTGCTGAGATGCCGTCGCCAGTATCGCTGACAATCAGACGCGCAGTCGACTCGACACACTTCAGATAAATGTTCACACTGCCGCCACGTGTCGTGAACTTGATCGCATTCGACAGCAAGTTCCAGATCACCTGCCGCAGTCGATTCGGATCGCCTTTGATTAAACACTCGCTCGGCTCAAAGCGCGTCTGAAGTTTTATGCCTTTCACGTCTGCTGTCGGTCGCAATGCGTCGAGCCCAGACTCGACAATCGGCGCGAGATTGAGCGGGTGTAAATCCAGACGTAGATTACCGGTGATGATTCTCGACACGTCGAGCAGATCGTCGATGAGTCTTGCCTGTGAACGTGCGTTGCGCTCGATCGTCTCGATCGCGCGCGAGGCGTTGGAGCCTTCGACCTCGCCGTTGCGGATCATCGACGCCCAACCGAGAATCGAAGTCAGAGGCGTGCGCAGCTCGTGCGAGAGCGTGGCGAGAAACTCATCCTTGAGACGATCCGCTTCTTCCGCGTGCTTGCGTGCAGCCTGCTCGCGCAACAACGCCGCCGATCTCTCATCTTCCGCGCTTTGTCGTGCAGTCACATCGAGCACGAGTGACAAGACTGAGATCAGCTTGCCGCGATGGTCGTGCAGCACGGAGTTGTACCACTCGCAAAACAACACGGTGCCGTCGCGCGTGTAGTTGCGATTGCGCAGGATGCCGTGAACTTCAACGCCCTCGCGCTGGCGGTTCGTCACGAGCGCGACCGCGTCTTCATCGTCTGCAAAAACGAAGCGCCACTCGTTGACGTGTTTTCCGATCACCTCTTCTGCTTTCCAACCGAAGAGCCGTTCCGCAGACGCAGACCAGCGCGAGACGCGGAAGTCGCTGTCCCATTCAACCACTGCCAGCGGCGAGCTCTCCACGTGAAAGGAGAGTTGCTTATACGCCGTGTGCGCGGCTCCCTCCGCCTGCTTGCGTGCGGTGATGTCAGTGATGACGGCGATGCCACCGGTGATGTTGTTTTGCTCGTCGAGTAGCGGTGAGTAATGACTCTCGAAAACGCCGGTCTCGGCAGGTCCGTAAGGATGATACTCGGAGACTGACTCTCTACCTTCGAGCGCAGCGACGAAGCAACTGTCGTTACCTTCGTCCTGGAGGAAAGGGAAAATATCACCGACGCGTTTGCCGAGCACAGCTTCGCGGCTGAAACCGGAGAGGCGCTGCATGGCACGGTTCCATGCGATGATGCGGCAGTCGCGATCGAACGCGAAGATACCGTCGACGCTGGCGTCGATCAGCCTGTTAAGCAGAAGTGCCGAAGTGTTTTCCAAAGTTAGAGCCACGGGATGGGGATCAATCGGTGGTCTACTTTCCAGCCGTGAGCAGCATTAAACCGGTCGCGTCGCGCACCAGTATATTCGATCCGAGCAGCACCGGCATGGCCCAGGTCGCGGCTTTAGCGACTTCATAACGACGCTCGACCGTGAATGCCGGTGTAGCGCGTTTCGCAACGATCAAATCAGCGCCGTTCGTCAGGAAAACGACATGTTGCGGAGTCAGTAATAACGAAGCGTGCTCGCCTTCTCTGCCCTCAGTGGTCCAGCGTACCGCGCCCGTCTTCGCGTCGATCGCAAAAAACTGTCCCTTCTTCTTTGATGAATGACCGTAGATGAGGCCGTCTCCGAAAACCGGAGAGCTCATGTACATGGCGATTTCGGGAGTCTTCCAGGCTTCGGTTGCCTGCCACTTCTCGGCATTCTGTGCCAGCGTGTAGGCATGTGTGCCCTGTCGTGTTCCCGAGACGATCAGGTGCGTGCCGGTCCAGAGTGGGGTCGCGATGTTCTCATGCCACTCGTCTGGAAACTCTACTGACCACAGCTCTTTGCCTGTTTTACCGTCGAGACCGACGATCGAGCCTTCCGTCATCGTGACGATCTGCCGGCTGCCGCCGGCTTCGATCACGACCGGGGAAGCGTAGCCTGGTCCAAGTCCCTTCCATTCCCACTCGGTCGCTCCCGTCGCCGGGTTGAGCGCCAGGATTTGGCCGCCGTGAACGTCGCTCCCGACCTGGACCACGAGGCGGCCGTTAACGATCAGAGGCGATGCGGCAGTGCCACAGAACAGCTTCGAAGTGTCGATCGCGCTTGAGAAATCTTTGGACCAGAGTTGTTTTCCGGTGGCGGTGTCCCAGGCGTTGAGAACGCCGCTGACGCCGAGTGTGAACAGTCGATTACCGGCGACGAGCGGGGTCGCATTTGGTCCCTTCGCCATGCTGACGGCGTACTGGTTCTTCTTGAACGCAGCCTGGTATTTCTGTTCCCAGAGAACTTTGCCGTCGGCGAGATTGATACTCGCCACAATCTCTTCGGGATCACGTCGCCCATGAACAAACGCCTGCCCTCCGGAAACTACGGGCGACGAATAACCCTCACCAATCTCGACGCGCCACACCTGTTTTAGTGACTCCGGCCACGCCGCGGGCGCGTTTTTAGTTGCCACCGTTCCATCGCCCGCCGGCCCACGCCACTGCGTCCACTCCTGCGCCGTTGCGGTGACCGTTGCGGTCAAAAATATAAAAATGAAACCTAACTTGTTCATGGGTTTGTACCTCTTGGTCAGGTTGAAGATCATGCCACAAAAACGCACAAAATTCATATAAAAGAACAAGTCAGTGGAATGAACAAGTGAGGAAGAGGGGCTTGCCCCCGCTGTTTCAACCCAAGCAGCGGCGGGGGCAAGCCCCTCTTCCTCACTTGTTCTTCCTAACTTCTTGTATGTGCTTTTTGTGCCTTTTTGTGGCTATACAACGTCGGCGAAGCTTTTGCGGGTGCGGGCGAACCACCAGTAGCCGAAGATGAAGATGATGAGGGCGAAGCTCGTGAAGTAGGCGAGGCCACGCCAGTCGGGGGTGGCGCCGTCGAGAAAGATGCGGCGATAGCTGCGGATCAGGGAGGTGAAGGGATTAAGGTTGATGAACCTGCGAAAACGTTCGGGCACGATCGCCTCGGGATAGATGATGGGCGTCAGATACATCCACGCCATCAGCAAAAGCATGATGCCTTGAGTGATGTCGCGCAGGAACACACCAAGCGACGCGATGAGCCAGGCGGCGCCGAGTGCAAAGAGTAATTGCGGAATCAGCAGCACCGGAAGCCACAGGCTCGTTATTTCCAGTCGCTGGCGAATGATGATGGTTGCGATCAGTAAAGCGATGGTCGCGAAGAGTTGACTGCCGAGCGCTGCGAACACCTGCGCGGCGGGTAATGCTTCCAGGGGGAACACGACGCGCTTGACGAGATTTGAGTGGGCCAGGATCGTGTTCGCTGATTGCTGCACGGATTCCTGAAACATCGACCAGGGCAGCAGACCGCAGAACAGATAGAGCGCGTAATCCCAGTGAGAATCGTTGGCGCCGAAGCGTGCGCCGAAGATGCCCGCGAAGATGAACGTGAAGATCGCAATCATCACGATGGGCGTCAGCACGGCCCAGGCGATGCCGAGCGCCGAGCCTTTGTAACGACCCAGCAGCTCGCGCTTCGCGAAGGAGAAGACCAGATCCGCGCGCGCCGGGAGCTGCCAGAGTGGTTGCCAGATGTGGCGTGCTGTAGACATCAAATTATCATTCCGAGTCCGCGCCAACTGTTCTTGTTATGCCATCCGATCTCGACGTCGCGGGCGTCGATCTCGCGCCACCAGGTTTCGAAGTCGTCGCGCGAGATGTAGAACGCGGTGGGCGCGACAAGATGATCGAAGACGATTGTGTGCTGCTCACGCCAGCCGAAGTTTGAGATCGCGCTCAGGTAATCGTTGTAAAAAAGCCGCTTCGCGAGCGACGAGCCGCGCTTGTTCAGTGGTCCATAAACGAGCTTCGTTGCCAGGTACACACACGCCGCGGGTAACTTCGAGAGCTGCAATAGCGCGCGCTGATCGAGGCGCGAAGTGATCTTCTCGCGCACGGGATTCACGAACCGCGTGATCCATTCGTTGTTTTCCGCACCGTAGATCCACGCCGAGATATGACCACCGGGCTTCACCTTCGAAGCCAAAGCCAGGAACCCGCCACGCGGATCGGGCAAGTGGTGCAAGACGCCGACGGAGAAAGCATAGTCGAACTTGCGCGCGAGAGGCAGGTGATAGATGTCAGCCTGGATGATGTGTGCGTTGGGCAGTGAGCGTGTGGCTGCAAATGCTGTCTCCACCGCGACGCTCAGATCGATGCCGATCACGTCGCGCGCTCCCCAACGCGCGGCGAGCTGTGTGTGACGGCCCTTGCCACACCCGCCTTCGAGAACGATCTTGTCGCGGAAGAATTCGGGAGTAACGGGCGCGATCCAGCCGAGAAACTGTTCGGCGTAGCGCTCGTCTTCCTGGGTGAAGTGCTGCCACTGCCAGCCGAAGCCCGCGGCCGTTGCGCGCTTGTCGCTCTCGACGTGATCGAGATTTGCGAAACGCGGAATACCGGCGGTGATTTGAAACGAAGTCGAGCAGGACGTGCAGCGCAGAACACCTTCCATGATCTCGCCGTCTTCGGTTTTGGTGACGGAAAGATCGAGAGTTGCTTCACACGAGGGGCAGACGAAGTAACTAAGTAGGCTTTGCTTCAAGCACGGTCAATATAACATTAGCCACGGGTTAACACAGATACACACGGATCAGAACATATTCTGCCGTGTAAATCCGTGTTATCCGTGGCTAGTTACACTCGCGGCTGTTGTGAGTCGGATTCATTGTGAAGCGGTTTTGGTACTCGGCGGAGCTCAGGAAGTTGCAAACGAGTGAGCGGGCGGCGTCGGGGTCGCGGAGGGGTTTAGTCTTGAGTGTGTTGACCCAGGCGTTGAACCCCGCTTCGTCAGGACTGCGACGCAGGTAAGTGAAATACTGAAACAGCACGAGCGCGTGGTTGTAGTTCGCGTCGACAACGCGCTGGTCCGCAGCGAGCCGATTCAAAACTACGCCGCGACCGTTTACGCTATCATCAAGCAAACCGATCAACAGACTGCGCTCCGAGGTGAGATCGACACCCGTACTTTGTACCATCGTCGCGAGCAGCGAATCGATAAACTCGGAGGGCTTCATCGTCGCGGGAAATCGCCGCTTGAACTCAGCGCGATCGATGAACGCACTCGCGAGCGCGAGACGCACTGCTTCCAGCTCACTCTTCTGATTCAATATCAGAGCGCGATCGGTTTCCAGCTCCGGATAACGTGGCTGGCGTCCGAGTCCAGTCGAGTAAAGCCCGTAGAGAAACACGCCCGTCGCAGGCAATTCATTTTCAACGAGCAGGTTTGTCGAGATATCGATTCTGCGTGTACGCAAACAATCGCTGCGCAAATTGCAGCCGGTAAGTTGCGCCGTCAGTTTGTCGAGCGTGGCTGAGTCAGGTTCGCGGCCGGTCAGATCCGTGTATTGCTGCGTCACGAAGAAGCGGAAATCATCAACCGGATTGGAGAGCATCGAAGTGACGCCCGGATCGATCGTGATCGCGCCCGGCACGTAGGCTGTCTCACCGGAGTTCGACTGGAGTCGCAGCGTGTAATCGCCAAACGGCACATTCGGTGCGACCTGCAACTCGATACTGACAATCGGAAACGGCGCGGCAATCTGCTCGCGCGTCAACGTGGCTGGATCGACGGTGAAGAACGGCGAGTTGACGGCGATGCTCGTGCCCGGCACCTGATCGACACCTTCTCCACCGAGATAGATCTTCACACGCTTACCCGGCGTGAGCGGGAGCGCAACCGTCGAGAGCTCCGCGTTAAGCCCGATCATTTTCGGACTCAGGCTCGAAGCCTGTGGCGGTACGAGACTCGAATTAAGCGGCGTCGCTACGTCAGCCTTAACGGTAATCTGACTCGACAGCTCGAAACTGCGAAACTTCTGCGTCGCATCAGCGCTTGACGAGACAACGACCCGATACTGTCCCGGCGCCAGTCCCTGAAGATGATAAGTGCCGTCTTCAGCCGTCACATCACTCGCGATCAATCGACCATTCGCGACATTCTCGGCCCACACGTTCACGCCATTCAGCGGTGTCAACGCGCCGGCTGTACGGTTATCGACGAGCCGTCCTTCGATACGCCCCAGTTTCAACTTTGGACCATAAAGACCGCGAATCTTTTGACGATCTTCTTCGGTAAGCGTGCGCTCAGTCAGCGCGGGCAAGCCGAAGGTGCCGTTAAAAGCCTGGCGGCCCTGCATCGTCGAAGACAAAACTGACGAATGGTCCAACCCGAGCAGGTGACCAATCTCGTGCGTGAACGTTGCTTCGAGATCGTACGTGCCGGGGGTGCCGTCAGTGGAAAACTGAAGCTCAGTTCCGTCTTCGGCGCGCGGTCGTGGATTGATGCTGATATCGGCTTCGGCAATGTTGCCGGTTTCGGGATCGAAGAAGACGCGCGTGCGTCCGGTGGTCCCTTCGGAATTGAACGCTTCGTTCTCAGGAGTGACGGCAATCGTCAACAGACTGATTCCATCACCTGCTTCCGCGGGACTGACGGAAGTCGCCGGAGACCACGTGACGATGAAGTTGATATTCGAGAGACTGGACCAGCGAGCGAGGGCGCGGCGTGCGGCGCCGACGACGTCGCTCTCCGGTTTGATGTTCGAGCCCGGCGAGAGCAGTGACGTTGAGAGCGCGACCTCGATGGTCTTCCTGGGCCAGCGTATTTTGCGAACAGTTTGAGCGGAAGGTTCGAACTCGAACGAGTCGCGGATCTCAAGCCGCTCTCGATTACCGAAAGCAAAAAACAGTGCGAGACTCGTGATGATTGCGACCGGATACTGCATCTGAACTTCCCTGTGGCGAGGTCGAGAAACGCGCCCCGCATCGTACCACGGTTGGCCGCAAAAAGGCACAAAAAGCTTCAGCGAAGAACGCCGGAAAATAGATCAACCAGGGAATAGAACAAGTCAGAAGAGGGGCTTGCCCCCGCTCGTCCTATCCAGGCAACGGCGGGGGCAAGCCCCTCTTCCTGACTTGTTCTATTTTTACTTAGTTAATTCTACCTAATTAATCGTTATGTGCGGCGCGGTGGCTGCGGGCCGGCTGACCGTAGTTTGCTGGGTGCCCCGCGTAAACGTCACCTGTATCGGAACGTCGCCAGCGCCCGCCAACGAGGCCGGAAGTGTGAAGGTAATGATGTCAAATCCAGGCATTTCCCGGTTTGGCTGAACGGAAATGATCGCGTCGCCGGTGATGTTCGTCGTTCCGATCGTGACGCTGACCTCAGTCCGCGAGGCAAAGTGCAACCCCGTAACAGTCAATTCAAGCTTTGTCGCGACCAAATTCCCGGTACCGTCATCAGACGTGACACTAAACGGCTCAAGCAGTCGCGTCATCGGATTCGTGATGTTGAAAGCGACCGCCCGCCCACCGGCATCCGTCGTTGTCGTGAAGATGTCAGGCTGAGCGAAAACCACCTGCACGAGCCCGCGAAGTAGCGTATCGGTATTCGCGCCGGCGTCGAGCACGTTAACTGCGACTGTGGCGAGTCCGGGCGGTAAACCAACCGGCATGACGAAATTGATCTGCTTCGTGGTGTTGCCCGCAGAATAGAGTCCGGCGGCAGCTCCATTGACGCTCACCGAGACTCCATTAAGCTCCACCGGTAAAGCCGGTACACGCTTAATCTCGGAAACGCAATTCTCCAGGACTGAAACACAGGTAAAAGCAACATCGGACGGCGCCAGGGCGACAGTCGAACGAACAATAGCGACCTCTCCCGGCGCGAGGCCAAACGGCGCTCCCGGAACAGGACTCGGCGTTGGTGTCGGACTCGGAATCGGGCTCGGAACCGGTGTCGCAGCAGCCACGGGCATGTTACTCGCGCCGGTAAAGAACGAGAGCACTGCCGCCGACTGGTTCGTGATCGTTGGTGTGATCAGGTAGTAAACCTCAGTCGAGCCGTCTCCATTGCCGCCACCAAGCTCGGCGCCGCCAAGCGAAAACGTGATGCGCTTGCGCGTTTCACTCGCAATTGGCCGGGTACCACCAAACGTCGCGAAAAGCGTTACGTTAGTGACTCGAGTAAAGGTGTTCGACGAAGTAACCGGAATTTGCGTCAGGTAAATCTCAGCCGAGTTGTCGGTGTTCAAACCTTCGGGCGCGGTCGCGATAGAATCCGGAAACGTTCCGTTCGCACGGAAGTTCAGGAACGATTCGAACACGAGCGTTGATGGATTTAGCGATGAATCGTAGTCAGTGAAAGTCGGAAAGCGCTCAAAATCGGTAATCGGCGGTCTTAAGACTTCATTGAACGTATCAGTCGCGACGGTATAAACCCAAGTCGACACAACGTTGCTAGTCGGCGTCACCACATTCGCTTTCAAATCGGAAGCTCGCGATTCGAAGGCGATTAGGCCGCCGTTGCGACTCATTCTGCGTCCCGGACTCAGCACATTCGTATTCGCAACGTTGTTCAGCGTCCGCGTGACCTGGAAGAAAGTCCCAACCGTGCCACCCGAAAAAGTGGTAGTAAAAATCTCGGCGTTGTTGTCGGCGTTGGTAGTGGCCAGGTTGGCATTCGATTCGAAGGCCACTTTGGATCCGTCGGCAGACAGAGAAGGATTCGTCGAAAAGATGGCATTGTCGAAAGTACCGGGCGTCGTCTTTGTCGCTTGCGTAAATGTCTTGGACGCGACGGTGTAAAAGAACAACTCGGGATTGAAATCCGCGTTCCCGACACCGGGAACAAGATCTCTCGTGGAGATAAACGCGATAATGGCTCCATCATCAGAAATCGTCGGCTCGCGATTGTCGTCGGAGAAGAATGGACTGGCGGTGGTGGATCCGGGCGTCGGTGCTCGGCTGGCAGGCGTATCTTTCGTAACCGGCTCAAACATTCCGGTCGAAAGATCCTGAAATGGTAAATCAGCGCCAAGCGTTAGATCGACGTCGGCAACCGCAGGAACACGATAGATCCAGATCTCCGAATTCGCGTCAGCACTCAGCGCGGTGCTATCAGATCCATCGAAGAACTTTGGATCCGGCGCATTCGAGCTGAAGACAATGATGTAACTGCGCACGCCACCAACGAGCGTCGGAGCAAGGGAGATCATCGGCGTACGATTGTCGATCTCGACCTTCACGCGCGACCGGTCTGCCGGCGTAGGTGTTGGGCTCGGCGTTGGCGTTGGCGATGCAGTCGGGCTCGGTGTCGGTGTTGGACTCGGCGTTGGCGTCGGACTTGGTGACGGTGTAATGATCGGAACGTTCTTCGTGTTGGTAATCTGGAAGATGCGACGTTGCGCGTAGTCGGCCAAAAAGATCTCGCGATTGCCGTCGGCGTTGTTCGGATTTACAGTGGCTACGTCACCATTCGAAGTGAAAACGACGAAGCGGCCGTTGGCACTGATATCGCTCACGATCGAGTTAAAAGCTGATGTCGGAGATGAAGTGAGCTGAACGGTGAATGGGTCCGGAGTCGGACTAGCGGTTTGGGCCGACACGGAGGCAAGCGAGCCACCGGTAAGCAGAGGCACGATGATGGCGCACAAGAACCAGAAAACTTGCTTCACAGATTCCTCCGAAATAACAACAAAGACGCAGATACGAGCAGATTAGATGCCCTTGGGGAGCTGAGCAGCGTCATGCAGTGAAAGTATTATTGCCGGCACCGGCGATTAAAGACTGGCCATTTTAAGCAGAACCCCTCCGCTTCGCAAGCAGGGACTGATTCTGGTAAAAGAATAGTTCCCACAGGACTAACAAGGAACCTATACAGGAGGATCCCCTTTTGTCGAAGAAAGCGCTGATTACTGGAATTACCGGTCAGGATGGCAGTTACCTCGCCGATTACCTGCTGAGTCTGGGTTATGAAGTACACGGGCTGGTCCGCCGCGTGGCCCTCGAAGCCCCGGAGACGAGGTTCAGCCGCATCACGCACCTGCTGGACCGCGTCACCTTGCACCCGGCCAGTCTCGAAAGCTACGCCAGCATCTTTCACGTGTTCAGCAAACACGATTTTGACGAGTGCTATCACCTCGCGGCCCAGAGTTTCGTGGCGGAGAGCTTCGCGGACGGCTTTTCGACCATGAGCACGAATATCAACGGCACGCACTACGTGCTCGCCGCGTTGCGTGAGCTGCGGCCGAAGTGTCGTTTTTACTTCGCCGGATCAAGCGAGATGTTTGGGAACGTCAACGAAGTGCCGCAAAAAGAGACGACTGCGTTTCAGCCGCGCAGCCCTTATGGGATCAGTAAAGTCGCTGGTCACCATTTAACCAGGAACTATCGAGAGGCTTACGGGCTCTACTGCGTCAGTGGCATTCTCTTCAATCACGAGAGCCCGCGACGCGGGTTTGAGTTTGTGACGCGCAAGACAACCAGCACCGTGGCGCGGATCAAACTCGGTCTCGCCAGCGAGCTGCGCATCGGAAATCTCGAAGCCAAACGCGACTGGGGACACGCAAAAGACTACGTGCGCGCGATGCACTCGATGCTTCAGCAACCGGAAGCAGACGACTTGGTGATCGCTACTGGAGAGACGCATAGCGTGCGTGAGCTTTGTGAGATCGCTTTCAGTGAAGTTGATCTCGATTATCAAGAGTTTGTGAAAGTTGATGAGAGATATTACCGGCCCGCGGAGGTCGATCTGCTGATTGGCGATGCGTCGAAAGCGCAGCAAGCGATCGGTTGGGAGCCGACCTACACGTTCCGTGAGTTGGTCAAAGAGATGGTGGCGTCCGATTTGAAGGCGTTAAATGAGGATTTTTCACGCAAAGACGCAAAGGCCGGTCAAACCCATGGGGCGGGTCAAAGACTCGGACACTCCCCAGGCATTTGACCGCCTTTGCGTCTTTGCGTTCTTTGCGTCTCTGCGTGAAACTTTTTTTCACTACCTAAGACCATAATGGCCATTGCTGTTCGCGTCGATTCCGTCTCGAAACAATATCGCATCTACGATCGGCCTGCCGACCGTTTGAAAGAGACGTTTACGCGCGGACACTGGAAAGCTCACCGCGAGTTCTGGGCTTTGAAAGACGTCAGCTTCGAAGTCGAAGCAGGGACCACTACCGGCATCATTGGACCAAACGGCTCGGGCAAATCGACGCTCCTGCAGATTATTACCGGCACACTCGAACCGACACACGGCAGCGTCTCGATCGAAGGCCGCGTCGCGGCGTTGCTGGAGCTCGGCGCGGGATTCAATCCGCAGTTCACCGGCATCGAAAACATCTTCATGAATGCCGCGTTGATGGGTTTCTCAAAAGCCGAAACCGAGCAACTGCTGCCTGAGATCGCGAGCTTTGCGGAGATTGGTGATTTCATTTACCAGCCACTGAAAACGTATTCGAGCGGCATGTACATCCGACTGGCTTTTGCAGCCGCGATCGCCGTCGCACCGCAGATACTGATCATTGACGAAGCACTCGCGGTCGGCGACGCGGTTTTCCAGCATCGTTGCATGCGTCGCATCAAGGAGATGCAGGAGAAGGGGACGACGATTCTGTTCGTGTCGCACGATCCGTCGTCGGTCCGGGCGCTCTGCAATCGCGCGATCCTTTTGAACCAGGGACAGAAGATCGCCGAAGGCACCCCTTCCGATGTGCTTAATCGCTATCAGAAGATCATCATGGCGCGGCAGCAGGCTTACGAAGCGAGCTCCTCCAGGACAGCAGAACAACCTGCGAGTGAGCTTGTTGAACGCAACGCGACGCCGCTGAGTTACATTTATCGTCACGGCGATCGCAGCGCGGAAGTGTTGCATGTCGAGCTGCTCGACGGTGCGTTACATCCGGTCGAGCTGGTCGAGAGTGGCGAGCCGGTCATTGTTCGCATTGTTTATGTGGCCCATGACGATCTCGACGACGTCGTGTGTGGTTTTCTGATCAGGAATCGACACGGCATTCACGTCTATGGAACAAATACCGAGCTTCAGGAAGTGCCATTTGAGCGAGTGAGACGCGGCGAGCTGACGGAAGTAACATTTGAGTTCAATTGCTGGCTCGCGCCGGAGATGTATTCTCTGTGTGTCGCGGTACACAGTAGCGCGGCCGTGAGCTTCGATTGGCTGGACGGCTGTCTGTTCTTTAGAGTGATGTCGGCAACGAAGATGGAAGGCGTGACGAATCTGAACGCGACCGCGGCGACTAAACGCCTCGCGAGCTCATCCACAGATTACACGGATTCCGTAAAACAATCTGTGTAATCTGTGGAAAAATACGAAAGTAATGGACGCGCAAATAGAAACTGACGGCCTCGACCTCGCGCAACTGATGTCCCAGATACGCAAGGACGCCGAGAACCGCAAACGCAACTCGTTCAGCAACGGCGACCCGGCGCGCTATCGACAGTTGATCCTTCAAAACTTCAACGCCTTCCTCGCGCCGCAAATCTCTTCGCTGCCGCCTCTGCAACTGCAACCGGAGCTCGAAAACCGCGATCGCTATCATATCAACGATCTGCTCGGTTTTCACGATGAAGTGTTTGTGCGGAACGCTTACAAAGTGATCCTGAAGCGCGAACCCGACGACTCGGGCATGGCCCACTTCCTGAAGAACCTGCGCAACGGTCGTTACAGTAAGCTCGATGTTCTCAGCGCCCTCCGGTTTTCATCCGAGGGCGCAAACGTAAACATTCAGATCGAAGGTCTCAGCCGGCGCTCTGTTCTGCGAAGAATGTATCGTGTGCCGGTGGCGGGTTATCTGCTGCGCCTGGCGGTAGCGATCGGACGACTGCCTGTGCTCATCACGAATTTCCGGAGGGTCGAATCACACTCAATGGCGCAACTTGATCGCGTGGCGACGCACATTAATGAAGCCGTCGCGCATCTCTCCCACGAAATGCGCGAGCAGTCGAAAGCAAACCGCACTCACCTGGAAGCGCTGCGCACGCACTTTGAATCTCTGCAACAACAACTCAACGATCTGAAAGCAACCTTGCAGCTCCAGATCAACTCGCTCATCCGCGAGCAGGAGAAGTTTGCGCAGATCCAGAACGTGATCCGGCAAAATCTCAGCACGACGCAGTCAGAACTTTCCCTGCGGATAGATCTGACGACGCATCACGCACGCGAACAAGAGGAGCTTCAGGAACGGTCCGTCGCTGAGTTGCAGGCGTTGAAAGCACAGGTTGAGAAGCAGATTGACGATCTGATCGAGCGATTGCAAAGGTCGCGGATGGACCTCGCGCAACAGGAAACACGACTCTCGCGCCTGCTCGACGGCGCTGATTCAACGCCGTCAGCTCCCGCTCAGCAACCTGCACACCCGGAACAAGATCACCTGCTCGATTCACTTTATTTCTCGCTTGAAGACGTTCTGCGCGGCACGCCCGAACAGATCAAAGAGGAAGTGAAAGTTTACCTGCCGGTTTTAGAAAATGCCGGGATGACTGCCGGCATACTTGACGTCGGCTGCGGGCGCGGCGAGTGGCTCCAGGTGCTGCGCGAAGCGGGGCTTCAGGCGCGCGGAATCGACACCAATCGCATCCTGGTCCAACAGTGTAAAGAGTTGTCGCTGGATGTTGAGGAGCGTGACGCGCTGGAGTTTCTCGGGTCGTTAGCGGATGGAAGTCTGAATGCCGTCACGGCTTTTCACTTCGCCGAGCACTTGCCACTCGAAACGCTCGTGAAGTTTCTCGACGAAGCCGGACGCACGCTCAAGCCCGGCGGGCTCATAATTCTCGAAACGCCAAACCCGGAGAACCTGCTGGTCGGTAGTTGTAATTTTTATCTCGACCCAACCCATAAGAATCCGATACCGATTCCGACGATGAAGCTACTGTTGGAAGCACGCGGCTTTCGCTGTGAGGAGGTCTTGAAGCTTCACGCAGTTGAGTCAGCCAAGATCGAAGTCAAAGATCAACTAACCAGCCACTTAAACCACTTTCTTTACGGACCGATGAACTACGCCGTCATCGCACGCAAACCCGAGTCTGAATGACACGCATCGCCATTCTCACTCCTACGCTCACGTCCGCTGATGCTGTGAGTAATGACGTTCTCACGATGCGTCGCGTGCTGAGCGAGCGCGGGCACGAGGTTCGCATCTTTGCAGAGAATTCGAGTCTCGCAGGCGAGCAGATCGAGGCGCCTGCCGCGGCGCTGTCGTACTTGCGCGCCAGTGACGACATGTTGATTTATCACCACTCGATCGGCTGCACGAGTGGTGTCGAGACGATGCGCGCTGCAAAGTGTCGCAAGATCGTTAAGTATCACAACGTAACGCCGCCTGAGTTCTTCGAAGGCATCAGCGAGCAACACCAGCATCTCTGCGAAGCCGGGCGCTCACAACTCAAAGAGATCGTTGCAGCACGGCCGGACCTGTATCTCGCAGCGTCCGCATTCAACGCCGCAGATCTGATCGCGGCCGGCAGCGAAGATCACCAAACGTTTGTAATTCCGCCATTCAACCAGGCAGACGAGCTGCGTGCGGGTGAAGCGGACCTCGAGCTGCTCGACAGCTACCGTGATGACAGCGTCAACCTGCTGATGGTCGGCGGCGTGCGTCCGAACAAAGGACACGCCGATCTGATCGAGGCCTTTGCGACTTACTACTACCATTTCAACAGCCAGGCGCGTTTGTTCATCGTCGGCGCGGGAAACAATGCCTTCGAGTCGTATGCCGCAGCGTTGCGGCGACTGATCGATGAGTGGTTGATCGATTCACGGATCGTGTTTACGGGAGAAGTTTCGAACCAGTCGCTGAAGTCGTATTACCTGCTCGCCGATGCTCTGTTGATGACGAGCGAGCACGAGGGTTTTTGTGTGCCCCTTGTTGAGGCAATGGCGATGAAAGTCCCGATCGTGGCTTACGCTTCCACTGCGATTCCCGAAACTGCGCAGGACGCAGCGCTTATCTGGGACGAACGGGATCCATTCCTGATGGCCCAATCGATCGACTTCCTCCAGACGAACGAAGCCGAGAAAATGGCGCTCGTTTACAGAGGCTCGCGCCGTTACGAGGAGAATTTTTCAAACCGCGCGATCGAAAAACGATTTCTTGATGTAGTTCATCCACAGATTACACAGACGCCATAAAAAATCTGTGTAATCTGTGGATAAGGATCAGGGCATTTAATGACGCGTGTAGCGATCCTGACGCCGAGCCTCGCACCTGCCGATGCCGTCAGCAACGACATTCTGGGCGAGCGTGAGGTTCTCAAAAGGAACGGCAACGACGTCAAAGTCTTTTCCGATCTCGCGCCCGTCCGCAACTTTTTAAGAAACCCTGAAGACGTTCTTATCTATCACCACTCGAGAGGTTGGCATCCCGGCGTGCAGCTCGTGCGCGAGCTGTCTTGCCGCCGCGCGATCAAGTATCACAACGTCACGCCCGCTGAATTCTTCGCGGGCTTCAGTCGTACCGATCAGGACCTGTGCGAGAGAGGACGAAGAGAGCTGACCGATCTTGCCGCGGCCCAATGCGAGCTCTACCTTTCAGATTCGTCATTCAACATGCAGGAGCTGATCGCGATCGGGGCCGATCCGTCGAAGTCGTTTGTCGTGCCGCCATTTCATCACATCGACCGGCTGTCGACGATTACGGCCGATCAAGAGACTCTCAAAAAATACTCCGGCGATACGACGAATATTCTTACTGTTGGCCGCCTCGTGCCGAATAAGAACGTGCATCACCTGGTTGAAGTCTTCGCACACTATCATTACGACTACAACAACAACTCGCGCCTGATCATTGTTGGTAAAGGCGGCGAAGGATTCAGCCCGTATGCAAAGCTCCTGAATCGCGTCGTGGAAAAGCTGGGTCTCACGAAGGCCGTCGTCTTTACGGGCGTTGTTTCCGATGAAGCGCTGAAGGCCTACTATCTCGTCGCTGATGCATTTGTTACTGTTAGCGAGCACGAAGGTTTCTGCGTGCCTCTCGTCGAAGCGATGTCGATGAAACTGCCGATCACGGCTTACGCATCGAGCGCAATTCCAGAAACTGTCGGCGATGCCGGTATCGTTTGGACAGAGCGCAATCCGATGCTGATCGCCGAATCAATCGATCTGTTTGTGAGAGACAGCGCCGTGCGAGAGGCGTTGGGCCGTCGCGGCTACCGCCGTTACGAGTCGATGTTTACGAATGAAAAAGCTGCACACATCTTTTTGGAGGCGATGTCCAAACTGCAATGAGTAGGGTCGCAATCGTGGTCCAAAGGTGCCACGAAGACATCGTCGGAGGATCGGAAACACTTGCCTGGCACTACGCACAGCTTCTCAGCGATACGTATCAAGTCGATCTACTAACGACCACGGCGGTCGAAACTTCCGAGTGGGCCAACACTTTACCCGAAGGACCGGAAAACAAAGATGGGGTGCGGATCGTCAGGTTTCCCGTGACTATCGGACGCAGTGTTTACTGGTCAGGGCTGCACCGTCGCTTGCTGGAAGAGTTTGGTCCAATCGCGCCCACGAGAACCCAGGAAGTGCCGCAGCTTGACTGGACGATCGCGCTGCAGGAAGACTTCATCCGTCACCAGGGACCGTATTCCGAGCCGCTGCTGCATTACCTCAACGAAAACTGGCGCGATTACCGCGCGATCATTTTTATCACCTACCTTTACCCGACGACGTACTTCGGCCTGCAACAAGTTCCCGCCGGACGTGCGCTCTTCGCCCCGACACTACACGACGAGCTGCCCGCGTATCTTCCGGCGTACAAATACGCGGCGCGACGCGTGCGCGAAATCGTTTGGCTGACGGCTGCGGAGCAGCGCGTGGGCCAGAAGCTTTGGGGCGACCTGCCGGGACGAGTTGTGGCGATGGCGATCGAGACGAACGTGCGCGAGCCGAAGTGGATGCCCGTGCCTTACCTGCTCTATTCGGGCCGTGTCGATCCGAATAAGGGTTGTGCTCAGCTTTTCGATTACTTCATTACGTTTAAGAAGACGCACCCCTCGCCGCTGCGCTTGATCATCACGGGCAAGGGCGACATGGCAGTGCCTGAGCATAACGACATTCAGTTCAAAGGATTCGTGAGTGCTGAGGAAAAATTCCGACTAATGGCAGGCGCGATGATGTTTGTGAGCCCGTCGCCGAACGAGAGTTTCAGTATCGTGACTCTCGAAGCGATGGCGCAGAACACGCCAGTGCTCGCGAACGACGCCTCGACAGTTCTGGCAGATCACATCAAAGTCAGTGGCGCTGGTCGTGTCTACAGCGACTACCAAACCTTCACCAACGCCTTAACTGAATTATCTGCAAACGAAGAATTGCTCAGGACGATGGGCCAACGCGGCCGCGACTACGTCCTCTCCCGCTACCAAACCGAGACCGTCAAAAAATCCCTCATCGCCGCAATCGAAGCAAACGCCGAAGGCGTTGGCTAATTCGAGCCCAGGGTTGGAGCTTGCGACAACCCTGGGATCTGATAATAAACAAACGAACAACCCTGAAAGGGTTTGTATTAAGGCGAACCCTTTCAGGGTTAATACGAAATTTTTAACGTTTCCCAGGGTTGTCGCAAGCTCCAACCCTGGGCTCGAATTAGCCAACGCCTTCGGCGTTTTCAATTCCGGAAACGCTGCCGGTACTCAAGGGAAGTAATGAATCCTTCAGTCACCTGCGTCGACACGCCACTACGATCCAGGGCCTCCGTCCAACTATTAACACCGTGCCCATCAGGGTCGCGTCGCAGGTAACCAAAGTAGTGCAGGATCACAAAGAAGCGATTTCCGAGCCGCATCATCTCATCGCTATCGATCCGCTGCCGAAACCCTCCACTGCTTTGCCGTTGCTTAAACTCCTCCGTCGCTCCAAGCTCAGCGGCCATCCGATCGCGCACCGTTTCGACCGGCTGCACCGTTAGATACTCACCGAAGCGACGCATCGCATCCATAAACTCCTCATAACTCGGCATCCGATCCAAACCGGCTTGATACATTCGCAGTATGAAGAATCCGCGCTCGTGAAAACCCGTCGCGAGAAAGATGTTCAGCGCCACGTGCGCACGCTCGCACGTCTCGTCATCAGCTTTGCAATTCCTGATCTTGTTCACCTGCGAAGCGATCACCTGCGCGTCCGGCTCCTGGCCCGCAAAGTCGCGATACAACTGGCGCACGAAGAATTCCGGATCGTCAACCGGACTCGGTCTACCCGGATCGAAGGCATCAACCTCCGGGTTAACCTCCAGCCGGCAAACTTTCCCGGTAATCTTTTGCGAGTCGATCCACTCTCTCACTTTGCTCTCGTAGTCAGGGTTCTTGAAGAAATAAAAATTCCAATCGCGCGGAAACTGGCTGCTCGACGCATTCAGAGTCTTCACATGAGAAACACTCGAGATCATCATGCCGTCGTACTGGTATTCGGCCGTAGAGTGTCTCGGATTTGGACCAGGCGCGACATAAAAAGCCTTGCAGTCGGCAGGCAGTCTGGACGCCATGGTTTTGAGGTAAGCCTCTTCAATGGTTGTCGAGAATCCAGTGCCGTTGACTTGCGGCACACCGAACTGCTCAAACACACCAAACGCCGCCACCGCCAACACCGCGACAGTCAACGTTCGCCGTCCTGCCGCAAACTGGAGCGCCTTCTGCAACCCGTACGCAAACGCGATCGACATCGGCAGAGTCAGAAAGATCATGTAACGCGAGACGGCTCGAATCGCGCCGGCGCCGGGAAAGTATCGATAGATAAATTGCCAAAGCGAGTGACCGTCGACTTTGACACCGAGCACGATGAAGATGCCCGTCGCGAGAATCATCACACCCAGAAAAACTAAACCTGTGTCGCGCCCTTTCCTAATCAACCAGATCGATCCAACCGTGAGCGCGATCCACGCGAGCGAAGGCACGAGGCCGATGCCGACCATCAGCTCGCCCCACGTCGACGGTCTCGGATCACCTACGATCCGTTTATAAAACCAACCCCAGACGAAGTTGCCGTCCCCCATCGACAACAACGAGCGCCAGCCGGGAATCATCTCCATGACGAAATCAAACTGATACCACGTGCCGACCCGAATCGTCGGCAAGTACATCAGCAGAATCGGAACAAACCCGATCAGAAAAACGCCGGCGCCAATAGCGAAAGCACGCCAGTACTTCCGCACGGTGTCGATGATGAAGCTGCGCGACGCGCGAAATGCGAGTGCGAGCAGGAGAAAGAGAATGGCCCAGAGCGCGAAGTACCACGCGTAATAAAACGTCGTGGCCAGTTGCAAATTCAAACAAACAGCAGCGAGCGACAACAGCCACGCTGCTCTTCGCTGATCGATCGTTTCCACTCGCTTCGCAAACGTGATCACGAGCGCAAAGATCAGCGGCAGCAACAGCACATATTGCAACTGAAGGTGCGTGAGCTGATTGAATTTCGGACTATTGAACGCGAAGAACATCGCCCCCGCGCATGACGGTATAAGTCCAAAGCCCAGCGTCCTGTACAACAAAACAAACGCGACGCAGTAAGCAAGAAACGTGAGCAGGATGATCGTGAGCTCGGTGGACGTAAACAAACCCAAGCCGAGCGCGCGGAAGAACGAGTACGGCGCGGCGAAGCCGAACAGCAGATCGGAGTAGGCGAGGGTTCGCTTCGTGGGATAGAAGATTCCGGGGTTCAGCAGCGATGCTTTGCCGAGTATCGATTGGTACCAGTGCTCGCAGAAGTAAACAAACCCGCGCGCGTCGCCACGATCCCCAAAAAACTTGTCGAAGCCGGAAAAGAACTGCGACGAGTGATACAGGATGGTTCCCACTACGCCGAGGAAAAAACCAAACGCGGATGAGCGCGGATACCCGCGGATCTGATCCATCGTCATCCGCGTTTATCCGCCGGTGAAGGTACGCCGTTGGGCCAAACGACGAGATAGTAAGGCTGGCCGTCGACCTTTCCACGAAACTCGATTCTGCCACCGAGCTTTTCAATCTCGGCGATGTAAACCTTCATCTGCTCGCTGTCCTGGATCAAGTACTGCCGGTCTCCTCTTTCCCAAACGAACTTGAAGATCTGCGCGCGCGTCTCTTCGTCAGTGAACTGAATCTTGAACGCAGGCTTGTTCGCGTAATACCAGAGCGAGCCCGTCAACAGGTCCGCCCAGATCCACGCCTTCTCATCTACAAGCTCCGACGGCAACAGAATCGGCGCGTGCGTGGTTGATGTTTTAGGCGCGGGAGCGAGGTCACGCTGTTCGCAAACTCGCTGGAGTGTCCCATAAACGGGCCAGAGTATCAGCGCGAGGGCCACCCACGAGAGAATCCGGCGCGGCTCAAATCGCAGCGCGACTTTACTCGTGAGCTCGAGCGCAAACGTTCCGAGACCAATGAGCGCCAGTGTCGCGAATATCGAAGAGACCATGTAGTGCGCGCCTGTGATCCGGTGCGTGAGAAAGTAACAAATCGGTATTAGCCACAGCAGTGTTACGGCAAGCGCAAATTGCTTCCAACCCAACCCGAGACGATTAGACTGCTCTCGTCGCACGTAAAGCATCAGGAAACCAATGAGACCGATGAACCCGGCAACGATGGCCCAGTTGTCGACAGACGCATGTCCACTCCAGAGAAAGTATTCAATGTTCTCGGGTAAACGCCGGAGTGTCGGTGGCGCAGCATCCACACTCGCATAAGTTGAGAGATACCATGCGCCCGCGACGTTATGCTGGTTGATCACAACTGGAATCACGCCCGTGATGGTTGCGCCGAGCGCAAAAGCTACCGGCAGGCTCTTGATTCGGAAGTTGCGAAAGCCTGGCCAGAGCAGGACCAAAAAGCCTGCCGACAACAAGAACGACGGCAAACGGATCGCCGTCGCAAATCCCAGCGACATGCCGGCGAGCAACGCGCACAGCAACGCGAGACCAACGCGATCAGCAGTCCTGAGCCGCAGCGCGAGCAGGCTAAACACACACGTCAAGATGATCGGCGCGAGCACCGCATTCATTGAGAAACTCAGCGCGCCGAGTCGCGCCATCACCATCAGTCCGAGCGTTAATGCCAACACAACCAGCCCGACTGATACCCACGCTCGCTTCCAAGCCGCGATCGCCAGGATTCCGAAGCCGGTAATAATGAACACCCACTCAACGATGCGATTCAATCGATAGACTGCTTCGCCCTGCGGAAACATCGCGAGCACGAGACCGGTTCCCGGTGGGTACTGCACGCCTACGTAGCCCGCTTGCGGGAAGTAGTGATGCGCGTGCGGTGCAATGACCTCTTCCCAGCGCGCCACCGCAACATTGTTTTGCTGCATGAAGTTGATCAGCATTCGTGTTTGCGCTGATTCGAGTTTGAAGTCGGGCCAAACACCGCGCTCGTACGCGTGCCGGATCTGTTTCGCCATGCGCAGATAGCCGAATGAATCGCAGGCGTAAGCAAACTCTTCGGTCTGGAGTGATCTCCGGTAAGAAGTGCGCACTGAGATGTAAAAGGAAACAGCGAGCAGCGCTATCCAGAGATAAACAATGATCCTTGGCAACTTCATTTGGCTATTCTTATTTGTGCTTTTTGTGCCTTTTTGTGGCAAAAATCAATGTCGTTCCAATCCCAGTATGCTGAGAAAGAAACTCGATAACACAGTTTGCAATCCGACCGCGATCAAAGTCACTGCCGGAATCACGAGTCGCAACGTGCGCGACGGATCGAGTGGCCCAAACGAGGTCGCGCTCCAGAAACTCAGCGCGTAGATCGACAAACCAATTCCGGCCACGAGCAGAAGCGCGCCTGCGAGTATTCCGGTTTCGAGCTTGATGTAACGAAACAGCGTCTTGAGTCTTGGATCTTCCGGCAGCAGTCCTTCAGTGATCGCAAAGACCTTGGTAAAGATCGCGAAGATCACTGTCTGGTAACCGATGACGATCGCGATCGCGGCATACAGAAACGTGTGTACGTCGAGCGTGATGCCGTCGACGACTCTCGGCCCAACGAGCAGCCATCCACTCACGATCGCGCCGATGAGCATCAGCAACAGACCCGGATACAGAAACAACCAGCGCGGGCTGTAAAGCAGCAGGAACCGCAGGTGACGCCAGCCGTCGCGCCAGCTTCGGAGGTGTGGTGGCCGGTTGCGTCCATCGACCGAGAGCGTCGTCGGCACTTCCGTAATCCGCAATCCGTGCAGCGACGCTTTCACGACTGTTTCACTGGCGAACTCCATCCCTGTCGTACGCAAATCGAGACGCTGGATTGCCGCCTTGTTGAAACCGCGCAGGCCGCAGTGAAAATCACCACACGGGCTCCGGAAAAACAGCCGCCCAATGCCGGTCAACACGGGATTCCCGAGATATTTGTGGAGCGGAGGCATGGCGTTGGGCGCAATGCCGCCTTTGAACCGATTTCCCATCACGAGGTCGTAGCCCGCGCGCAGTTTCTCCAGAAAAGGACCGAGATTTGTGAAATCGTAGCTGTCGTCGGCGTCGCCCATGATGACGTACTTGCCGCGGGCAGCCTTGATGCCGCCGAGAAGCGCGCTGCCATAACCTTTTTCGGCCACATGAACCACTCGCGCGCCTAAAGAAGCAGCGATTTCGGGTGAGCCGTCAGTGCTGCCGTTGTCAGCGATGACGACTTCGCCGTTGACTTTGAGATCCTGAAGCGACTTTTGCGCCTTTTTTATACAAATTTCGAGGGTTTCGGCCTCGTTGAGACACGGCATCAGGATCGACAGCTCGGTCCGGTTACCGTCGTCGGGCTTGAGCTCGGATGGGGCAGTTTGGACTTCCGTAATCATAAGTTAGACAAGGATTGCAGGATTTACAGGATTAGCACGATTAATCCCGAAATCCAAATAACAGTACTGGTTCAGCTTGAAAAACGCCGAAGGCGTTGGCTAATTTCAGCCCAAGGTTGGAGCGGCAGCGACAACCCTGGGTTTGTAATCAATATGAATTGAACCCTGTAAGGGTTCGCCAATCGCCTAACCCTTTCAGGGTTTAGCGTGGATTTGAATTGTTCCCAAGGTTGTCGCTGGCGCTCCAACCCCTGGGCTGAAATTAGCCAACGCCTTCGGCGTACTTTCAAACTGACTAGTACCAATAACAGATTCAATTGACGCCTCCGGCACAGATCGCTATACTCCCGATTTAGCGCACGAGGCGCTTACGGACTACCCCGATCCGGCCCACACCCGAATACACTAATTGGGATTCTAGGAGAAACAATGAAGATCGGTTTTAGCCTTTTGATTATCGCGCTTTTGAGCGCTGCTGCCGTCCCTGTTCTGGCTCAGTCGCCTCCCACGCTCAGGATCGTCACCGAAACACCTGGCCTGCCTTCAGAGCTTTTTTACGGCAACATCAAGGTCAAACCCGTGCGCCTGAGACCGGGAACGAATCAAGTCATCACCATCGACGACATCGATTTCTTCGTGCAGCAGCAATATATCGACTTTCTAGGCCGCATGCCAGATTCGGGTGGTTTTGCGAACTGGGTGGCGACGCTGACTGGGTGTCCGAATGGCGGCTTTGGAGAGAATCTTAATCCGGGCTGCGACCGCGTCCACGTATCAGCCGGCTTTTACCAGTCGATTGAGTTTCAGGGCCGTGGTTACTTCGCCTATCGCTTCTACGATGCGGCACTGGGTCGCCGTCCGCTGTACACGGAATTTATTCCAGACATGCAGAAGGTCGGTGGCGCGCAATCTCCCGCGCAGGAGGAAGCAAGCAAAATACAGTACATAAACGATTTCGTGCTAAGGCCGGAATTCAAGGCCATTTACGACGGAACCAGCAATCAGGCCTACGTCGATAAACTGGAGCAGACGGCCGGCGTAACGATCTCGAATAAAGCCGACCTCGTGAATGCGCTGAATGGCGGAACACAAACACGTGCCCAGGTGTTGAGAAACGTCGTCGAGAACGCGGCGGTATTCAATAAGTTCTTCAACCGCGGTTTCGTGACGATGCAGTATTTCGGTTACCTGCGACGCGACCCGGACACTATCGGGTTTGCAAACTGGGTGAATACGCTGAATGCGGATCCGAGCAACTTCCGTCACATGATTTTCGGTTTCATTTTCTCGGAAGAGTATCGAACCCGGTTCTAGCCGCAAAAGGCACAAAAGAAATTCAATCATCAAGGGCGGCCATTCGTGGTCGCCCTTGTCATTTTAAAGACAGCACTTCGCGGTAGATTTCGAGGGTCTTCAGGGCGGTTTGTTCCCACGTAAATTTTTTGACTTGAACTTTGCCGAGCTCCGCGTAGTGATCACGCGCCTTTTCATCACTCAGCATTTCGGTCATCGCGTGGGCTATGTCGTCGATGTTTTTAGGGTCGACGAGTCGTGCCGCATCTCCGGCAGTCTCCATTAACGCCGGCGTCCGGCTCGTGATCACGGGTGCGCCGCAGGCCATCGCTTCAAGTGGTGGGAGTCCGAAGCCTTCGTAGAGCGATGGGTAAATAAACGCTGCGCAAGTTGAATAAAGCGCGCACAACTCTTCGTCGTGAAGATAACCAGTCAGGCAAACGCGGTCTGCCACGCCTTTCTCCGCTATGAACGAGACGAAATCATCCATCATCCAGCCTTGCCCACCCGCAATCACGAGCTTCGGTGACAACGACGTGTTGCGCAGTATTTGATCGAATGCTTCGACGAGGCGATGCAGGTTCTTACGCGGCTCGATAGTTCCGACAAAGAGAATGAAATCCCCTTCGATTCCGAGACGGCGGAGGAGCTCGGGATCTTCCCTTCTTTTGAATACTGCTCTGGGCGCCTCAGGTGTCACCGCCACTTTGTCAGGATGAATTTTGAATGCTTCGCAAAGCTCTTTTTTTATGCTGTTGCTGGGAGTGATGATTCTGGACGCACGCTTAGCCATCCATGGCAGACGCCAGCGCGAGCGCCCGATGAGCTCCTCTCTGTGAACTCCTTCAAGCAGCATTAACGATAAATCGTGAATCGTTACGACAGTGGGACGTCGTGACCAGAAGGGGATTTCGTAGTTCGTGCCGTGAAAGAGGTCGAAGGAGTTTCGCAGCAGGTGAAGCGGCAGGCCGAGACTCCACCAGCGTCTTTTCAGCAAACCGTGCGAGGAAATGAACGTGAACGAATCGGACGGCGCGACGGCAGCCAAACTACGCGCCAGCTCTGCCGTGTAATGACCGACGCCCGTCAGCGGCGATGCCAGCGGCATACCATCGAGTGCGATGTTCATTTAGAAAAGATGTGCCACAAAAAAGCACAAAAGGCACAAAAGTGAAATCTTCATTTATGTGCTTTTGTGCCTCTTTGTGGCTAAGTTTTATGGTCCGAACCTTTGGCGATACTCCGTTGAGAAGAGGAAGCCAAAGATCATGTGCCGGAAATTGCTCGGATCCGCATTCAGCGTGTCGAGCCAGTTCTGGAAGCCAACCGCATCCGGGTCGCGCCGCAGGTAACCAAAGTACTGCATCGCCACGAACGCTCGGTTGAAGAACTTGTTCGCGACCACCGCGCTCTCGACGAT